>MDSP01000011.1_pt1 | contig 46854 bp, 37 predicted proteins | sample 1005811 | NCBI WGS metagenome assembly MDSP01 (sample SAMN05526596, study PRJNA338239) | gut metagenome | isolation source: stomach gut content | host: Naso elegans | place: Saudi Arabia: Red Sea | collected 2011-04
CAATAACAATAGTACGACCATTTAACACATATGGGCCACGTCAATCAGCAAGAGCTGTAATCCCAACGATTATAATGCAACTTTTAGCAGGTGAAACAGAAATCAAACTTGGGGCATTAAGTCCAACACGTGATTTTAACTATGTAAAAGATACGGCAAATGGATTTATAGAAATTGCAAAAAGCTTAAATACAATAGGCGAAGAAATTAATATTGCCACAGGGAAAGAAGTTAGTATCGGTGAGCTTGCAAATTCGCTTATTCATCAAATTAATCCAAACGCAAAAATTATTTGTGAAAATGAAAGAATTCGTCCAGATAAAAGTGAAGTTGAGAGGCTATTAGGTTGCAATAAAAAAATAACTGCCATGACTAATTGGAAACCAAATTATACTTTAGAAGATGGTCTTTATGAAACAATCGAATGGATACGCCACAACTTACACACATACAAAACTGATATTTACAATATTTAAATAAGATTTCCTATCTTGAAATGAGATAGGAATTTTTATTAAACTTTTTGGAGGTGAAGAGATGATACCATTATCAGTTCCTAATTTAAAAGGAAATGAAGAAAAATATGTTCTTGATGCAGTTCGTACAGAGTGGGTTTCGACTGGAGGAGGGTATATAAATCAATTTGAGAAAAATATTGCAAAATACTTGAATGTTGAGCAGGCTGTAGCTTGTCAAAGTGGAACAGCAGGTTTGCATTTAGCATTAATTGCGTGTGATGTAACTTGTGAAGATGAGGTGATTGTACCAACATTAACTTTTATAGCGGCTGTGAACCCTATAAAATATTTAGGAGCAACCCCTATTTTTATGGATTGCGATAATTCACTTTGTATGGATATGGAAAAGCTTGAAGATTTTTTGCAAACACAATGTGATATACAAAATGATAAGTTAGTTAACAAAGCTACAGGAAAAATTATTAAAGCAGTAGTAGTGGTTCATGTATTTGGAAATTTGGCAAACATGGAAAAGTTAGTTGAGTTATCCAAAAAATTTGGCTTCAAGATTATAGAAGATGCAACCGAAGCGTTAGGAACTTATCAACTTAATAATAAAAAGTTTGCAGGAACATTTGGAGATTTTGGAGTATTTTCTTTTAATGGAAATAAAATAATAACTACAGGTGGAGGGGGAATGATAGTTTCTAACGACACCAAAAAATTAAATTATATAAAATATTTATCAACACAAGCAAAAGACGATGAACTAAATTATATCCACAATGATGTGGGGTACAATTATCGCATGACAAATTTACAAGCAGCATTAGGAGTAGCACAGCTTGAGCAACTTGAAAATTTTATTGCTACAAAGAAAAATAATTATGCTATATATAAGGAAGAAACTCGTACAAGTTCTGAAATTAAATTGCTAAATTTTAGAGAAGATATTAGACCAAACTATTGGTTTTATAGTTTACTTTTAGAAAATGAAACTCCAACAAACATGATAAATATTTGCCAACAAAATAAAATTCAGGTGCGTCCAATTTGGGGGCTTATCCATGAGCAAAAGCCGTATAAAAATTGTGAGGCTTACAAAATTGAAAAAGCTAAATATTATCAAAAAAAAATAATCAACATTCCATGTAGTAGTAATTTAACTAAAGAAGAAGTTTTATTGGTTGTGCAAGTTTTGGTGAAGGGGTGATGATAATGGAAGATATAATAATTTCTCCAACTATGACTATTAAACAAAGTATAAAAAAGCTTGATGAAACAGCAAAAAAAATATTGTTGGTTGCAGAAGAAAATATATTAGTAGGTGTTATTACTGATGGAGATATTAGACGTTGGATTTTGAAAAATGGAGATTTTGATAACTCAGTTTCTGAGATGATGCACAAAACTCCTATAGTAATATTTGAAAAAAATCGTAAAAATGCAAGTAAAATTATGAAGGAAAAACACATTTATGCTATTCCTGTTGTAACAAAAAAATATGAGCTTGTGGATATAATTTTTTGGGAAGAAACTTTTGAAGAAGATTATTTAGTAAAGCAAAATATAAATATTCCAGTTGTAGTTATGGCAGGAGGAAAAGGAACACGCCTATATCCATATACAAAAATCTTGCCAAAGCCACTAATTCCAATCGGTGAACAAACTATTTTGGAGAGAATAATGAATAAGTTTGGGCAGGTAGGTTGTATAGATTTTTTTCTAACTGTAAATCATAAAAAGAATATGATTAAAGCATATGTGGAAGAAACATTAAGTCATTATAATGTTAGGTATGTGGAAGAGGAAGATTTTTTGGGGACAGCAGGAAGCTTAAATTTGCTAAAGGGTCAAATCAAGGAAACTTTTTTTGTAACTAACTGTGATATTTTGGTGGAAGCAAATTATGAAAAACTATTGAAGTTTCATAAGGAAAATAAATATAAAATTACACTTGTAACAACGCTCAAAAATTATGCAATTCCTTATGGGGTAATCCGTACAAATTCTGAAGGTTGTGTTGAGAAATTGGAGGAAAAACCAGAATATAATTTTCAAATTAATACAGGGTTATATATTTTAGAACCAGAAGTGTTAGATGATATTCCCCAAAATGAGTTTTACCACATTACAGATTTGATAGAGAAGTATATTTCGCAAAATGAAAAAGTTGGAGTATATCCTATATTAGAAAATGCTTGGATGGATATGGGAGAAATTCAAGAGATGCAAAGTATGTTAAAAAAATTGGGGATAGAAAGTTAGGGTGAAAGATGGAAAAAGAATATTTAGCATTGCTAGAAAAAGCTAAAACTAACGTTAATGGAAAGGATTATAGATTACTGTTAGAAAATTATAATATGGATTTGGAAACAGTTAAATTTATAAAAGATGTAAAACTTTATTTAAAGGAGTTTCCTAAACTTCAAGTGATGCTTGTATCATATGTGTGTGTAGAAAATTATAGAAAAGAATTTATAGATTTTTTTTTAGATTTAGTAAGAGATAAGCGGTTGGAGTTTGATTATTGTAGATATCTCTATTATCAAGTATGGGCAATGGCTTTTAGGCTTAATATTAAAGTTGAATATAAAAAATTATATCAAAGTTATAAGAAATTATATATGAACTTTACTTCTAATATGGAGATAACTTTAGCTGAGCCAGAAAAATGTATTGTGATAATTACTGTTCAAATGCTAAATGATAAACATGGACCCACTAGAAATACATTAGACCATGCGTATATATTGCAAGAAGTTTTTGGATATAAGGTAATGATAATTTCTACTTTGGAAATACCTATTAAAGATAATTTTAGTATGGTAACATCTTTTACTTTAAATTATAATAAGCATATTGAGGGAGCAAAGTTAATTAGGTATCAGGGGATAGAACTAATGTGTTATCAGCCTTTGGGAGAAAACTATACTCAAAAAACAATGTATAAACTTGTTGGGTTAATTTATAATCAAAAGCCCTGTTTAGTTTATAATATGGGTGGGAATAGTTTAGTTGCAGATGCTTGTAGTAAATTTACCCAAGTCATGACATTGCCGTTTGGATATCATTTTCCAGTATCTATGGCTAAAAATTTAATTTTACCAAGAAGTATAACTGAAGCAGATGAGAATGAAGTATCTTTTTATAAAAAGAGGGGGCATAATATCTTAGAGAGTAACTTTATGTTTAAATTAAAGGAAGTGGATAGGTATAACACTAGAAAAGATTTTAATATTCCAGAAGATAAATATGTAGTGGCAATAGTTGGGACAAGATTACAAGCAGAAATAAAAGAAGAGTTTGTAGAAATTTTAAATAGGATTATAGAGTTAGTGCCAGCTATATTAATTGTATTTATAGGAGAATTTAAATTATATGAAGAAAGAATACAACAATATCCTATATTGGAGGCTAGTTCTAAGTATTTAGGAATGCAAGATAACTTAAAAGAAGTTTTTCCAATATGCGATTTATATATAAATCCAATTAGACGAGGTGGAGGAACTTCTGCAGTAGAGGCATTATCAGAAGGGGTACCAGTTGTTACATTTGGAAATTGTGATGTTGCATTTGCTTGTGGAAGTGATTTTGTTTGTGAAGATGAGGAACAATATATTGAGAAAGTTATAAAATATAGAACTGATAAATCTTTTTATGAAGAGCAGAAGCAAAATGCATTAAGAAGAGCAAATACGTTATTTGACACAGAGGGTATGTTGCGAGATTTATTACTTCAAGTAGAAACTAAATATTTTAACCAAGGAGAAAATTATGAAAAATAATTCACCAAAACATTTATTAGAAAGAATTGTTTTAGATAAGCAAATGGTAGATGAAATTGAAATGGAGATGTTAATTAGAAGACATATTGAAAGATATGCTTTAGTTCGTCAATATGCATTTGGGAATGTATTAGATGTGGCTTGTGGTGTTGGATATGGTTCGTATTTAGTTGCCAAAAATCCGGATGTAAATTTTATTCAGGGTGTAGATGCTGATAAAGAAAGTGTGGAGCTTGCTAATGAAAATTTTGCTTCTGATAAAATAAAGTTTTGTTGTGATAAAATTGAAAATATTACTGGAGACTTTGATGTACTTTTGAGCTTAGAAACTATCGAGCATTTGCCAGAGCCAAAGATATTAGCTGATTTAGCAAATAGGTGTAATGTAAAAGAAGTTATTGTTTCTTTTCCACATAAGAAAACAACACACTATAACCCATATCACTTGTGGGATATTGAAGAAGCGGACATAAAATTTTTGTTTAAAAATTATGAGTGTATAAATAAAATTTTTAATGGAGATTCTACATTTATGCATTTAATTATGAGAACTAAATCGGTAAATGTACCAAAATCTTACTTAGGAAGCCTAGTTAAATAACAAAAATAGAAAAAAATATAAAGGAAAGCTTTAAAATAGTAAAATAAAATCCGATATATATAACATAAGATAATTTATTTAGGAGGTTTTTACTATGACAAATGGAGTAAGTGGAGCAATGAAAATGCCAGAATTTCAACAATCCACTATTAAAGAAAACAAACAAGTTGTTAAAGAGCAAACACAAATTTCTAAGGAGCAAGACATTACAGCGGTTAAACAGGCTGAAGTAACTCAACAAAAAAATGTTACAGCTGGGGATAGTAACCATGCGCAAAATCAGCACAAAGAAAAGGATCAGAATGGGCAAAGCCAACAACAACCAAAATTTGAACCACAAGAATTACAATCAACAATTAATAAGGCTAATAGCCAACTTAAAAACACAAATAGTGAGCTTTCTTTTTCAATTAACGAAAAAACTCAACAAGTGTTAGTTAAACTAGTAGATAGTGAAACTAAAGAACTTATTAGAGAGATTCCACCTGAAAAAATCGTTAATATGATGGCAGAAATGCGTGAAAATGCTGGTCTATTTGTAAATGAAACAATTTAACTTACAAGTAAATTAGAATGATATAACTATAACATTAGGTTATAGTTATATTTATATAGGAGGTAAAAAATGAGTACTATTCAATTTAGTGGTCTAGCTTCAGGGATTGATACAGATGCAGTAGTAGCGGCTATGGTAAGTACGTATCAATATAAGATAGATAATTATGAAAGAGAGCAAACTCTTTTACAATGGAAACAAGAAGCATGGACAGAGATGAACTCTCAAATTTTTAGTTTTTATGATACGTATTTAAATCAAATGCGTCTTGAGAGTACATTTAATCAAAAAACAGTTTCAGTTTCTGATAGTAGTGTAATTGAGGTAGGTTCTAGCCAAACATTACCAGAAGGAACACATACTATTGATTATGTGGAGTCCTTAGCACAAAATGCAAGTATTACAACAAGTGCTTTAACTACTGAAAGTGGAGCTAGTGTTGATAGTTCAACAACTATAAGTGAATTATCAGACTCTCCATTAGCACCAGGGGAATCGATAACAGTTAGTGTTTCAGACTCTGTTGATGCTAATGGAAATCCAGTGTATACGGAAATCACTTTAACTGGTGACATGACAATGTCAGAGTTACGTAATACATTAAATAGTGCTTTATCAAATACAAGTGTAACATTTGATTCAAATGCAGGAGCATTCTTTATAAGTAGTAGTAAGACTGGAGAAAGTCAGTTTATTAATATTGCTGGAGATGATGCTGATAAACTTTATCAAATATTAGGTTCAGAAGTCCCAGCAACAAGTACAACAGGAACAGTATCTAGTGCGATTACATATCAGGATGCAGTAGAAGCAACTGGTAGCACAACTTTAAGTTCTTTACTAAGTTCACATGATGCAACTCTTAATGATGGGGATACATTAACATTAGAGATCGAAGGAAAGACAGTAACAGTTGAATTAAGTTCTTCAATGACAATGGATGAGATTGCTGATGCAGTTCAAGCTAAAATTGATGCAAGTGGAGATATTACAAATTCATCTATAGCTTTTGATGCTGATAGTGCGTCTTTTGTAGTTACAACAACTGATGAAGATGGAAATGAAACTACGGAAAATGCTGATTTTACGGTAACAAATGTAGATACAGGAGAAAATTCTGCAGTAGCTTCAGCATTAAATGGAAAAGTTCGTATTTGGGAAGACCAAAAAGCAAATGCTGATACAACTTTAGGTGAATTAGGATTTACTGATGGAGTAGATTTAGAACTTAGATTTACAACAGCAGATGGAGAAGTTATTACAAGCGTTTTATCTAATATGGGAGAAAATACAACATTAGAATCTATTGCTAATGCTATGCAAAGAGACGAAGCTTTAATTGCGGCAGGTGTAACGATTAGCTTTGATGAAACTAATGGATATTTTAGTTTCTCAGAGGGTGTAGAGCTTAATTTTACAGACCAATATGGATTTTCATTAAATGAAGATTTTGGTATTCAAGAAAATGTAACAATTTATAATACTCAAGGGTCTAACGCAGTTTTAAGTTATAACGGAGTAGAAATTTCTTCAGAGTCTAATAATATTAGTGTAAATGGATTTAACTTTACTGTAAAATCAACTACAGACCAAGCTGTTACAGCTGTAGCAAGTATTGATGTTGATGCAATAGTAGATTATGTAACAGATTTTGTTGACGCATATAATACTTTAATTGCTGACATAATAACTAAGATAGCAAGTTCAGGTTCTGGGTATGATCCATTAACTGCAGAAGAAAAAGCTACTATGTCAGATTCAGAAATTGAAGCATGGGAAAATTCAATTAAAGCGGGATTATTCTATGGTGATGATGATTTACAAAGTATTTTAACTATGATGAGAACAACTTTAAACTCAGTAGTTGATGGAAACGAGTTTGGAACATTATCAAATATTGGTATTTCAACTCAGAGTTGGGAAGAGAAAGGTATTCTTTATATTGATGAAGATAAATTACGTGCAGCAATTTCTACTAATCTTGATGCTGTAACTCAGCTTTTTGCAGGAAACGGAAGTGGAACAACTAATTCTATGGGAGTTATTGATCAGCTATATAATAATATTTCAAATTTAACTAAATCATCTGATTTAAAGTCTGCATTCTCATTTTATAATGATAAAGTGTTAGATACAAAAATTGATACTGCGTCAGATAATATATCTAAGTGGGAAGATCGTATGGCTGCGATGGAAGCTATTTACTATGCTAGGTTTACAGCTATGGAAACTATGTTAGCAGCATTAAATAACCAGAGTTCATATTTAGCTCAACTTAGTGCAGGAACAACTTAAAAATAATAGGAGGCATATTCAATGTATAATCCATACAATCAATATCAAAGTAATGCAGTTATGACATCAAGTCCAGGGGAACTTACATTGATGCTTTATAATGGAGCAATCAAATTTATTAACTTAGGAATTGAAGCAATTGAAAAGAAAAATATTTCAGCCGCTCATACAAACATTGTTAAAGCACAAAATATTATTTCTGAGTTAAGAGCTACTTTGGACGAGAAATATGAAATTTCAAAGCAGATGGATGCACTTTATGAGTATGTGTATGATACCTTACTACAAGCTAATATGCATAAAGACGTTGAGAAGCTTCAAGATGCATTAAAGATAGTAAGAGAATTTAGGGATATGTGGCAAGAGGTTTTGAAGAAGACAAAAACACAATAGATAAGGGGAACAACCGTGGATATAGCATCATTATCAATGGCAATGAGTCAACAAAACGTAGGAATGCAGCTTTCAACAGCTCTAACAAAAATGGTGTTAGATACTCAAGAAATTTCGGCAGATGTGATGACAGATATGATGAAAAGTATGGAATTATCAGTTAATCCGAATTTGGGTAGTAACATTGATGTACTTTTGTAATATAAAAAGTAGAGGCTTATTTTAAGGCTCTACTTTTATTTTTTTGTCAAAAAATAGGAGGGAGTTTATGAAAAAGAAGTTGGTTTTGGTAGGTGGGGGTGGACATGCAAAAAGTGTTATTGATACAATTAAATCTGGAGAAGAATATGATATAATTGGAATTGTTGATATGCCCGAAAATATTGGCAAAACTATTGAGGGGATAAAAATTATTGGGACTGATGAAAATTTGAGTACCTATTATAAGGAAGAAACTCGTTACGCTTTTATTAGTTTGGGGAGTATTGGCAATCCTCAAAGTAGGATTAGAATTTATAATTTTATAAAAAATATGGGCTTTGAAATTCCAAATATAATTGATAGAACTGCTATTTTGGGAGAAAATATTATTATGGGGGAGGGGTGTTTTGTTGGAAAGGGAGCTATAATTAACACTTCTGTTAAAATTGGAAACAATGTAATTGTTAATACAGGAGTTGTAGTTGAACATGATTGTAGTATAAATAATTTTGTTCATATAGCACCAAGTACAACTTTATGTGGAGGTGTAAAAATAGGGGAGAATTCACATATTGGGGCAGGAACAACAATTATTCAAAATATTTCTGTGGGAAAAAATTGTATAATAGGAGCAGGAAGTGTAGTTTTATCTGATGTGGAAAAAAATTATTTGGCGTATGGTGTGCCTGCAATGAGAAAGACAAAATTATAATTGATTTTAGTCTAAAAAAATTTTACTCAAAAATAGGATTTAGAATTGTAAATTTGAGATAATACCAAAAATATTTGTATTAAGGAGTGATATAATGAATAAAACTTTTATCATAGCAGAAGTTGGAGTAAATCACAATGGCAATATTGAATTAGCGAAAAAATTAATTGATGTGGCCACTGAGGCAGGGGCTGATGCAGTTAAATTTCAAACGTTCAAAACGGAAAAGCTAGTCTCGGCAACGGCTCAAAAAGCAGAATATCAAAAGCAAACTACTGATATAGACGAAAGTCAGTTTGATATGATTAAGAAATTGGAATTGGATTTGGAGACACATCATGCACTTATTGATTATTGTGCGAAAAAGAAAATTATGTTTTTATCGAGTCCATTTGATTTGGAAAGCGTAGTTTTGCTAGATGAATTAGGGTTACAAATTTTCAAAATACCTTCAGGAGAAATTACTAATTTGCCATATCTTGAACAGATAGCTAAAACTAATAAAGAGTTAATTTTATCTACAGGTATGTGTAATTTGGGGGAAATTGAGCAGGCTTTAAATGTTCTGAGAAAATATAATTCAAACAAAATAACAATTTTGCATTGTAATACAGAGTATCCAACTCCAATGGAAGATGTAAATTTACGGGCAATGTTAACTATAAAAGAGGCTTTTAAGTGTGAAGTTGGGTATTCTGACCATACTTTAGGGGTTGAAGTTGCGATTTCGGCAGTTGCTTTGGGTGCTGTAATGATTGAAAAACATATAACTTTGGACAAAACGATGGAAGGGCCTGACCATAGGGCAAGTTTAGAGCCAGCCGAATTAAAATCTATGGTTTTAGCCATTAGAAATATTGAAAAAGCATTGGGAACAGGTATAAAACAGCCTTCAAAATCAGAAACTAAAAATATAGAAATTGCAAGAAAAAGTATAGTTGCATCTAAATTTATACAAGAAGGTGAAAAGTTTACCGAAGAAAATTTGACTGCAAAGCGTCCAGCTACAGGGATTTCGCCAATGAGTTGGTATGATATCATTGGTAAAGTTGCTACAAAAAACTATGAAGAAGATGAGATAATTTTATGAAAAATGTATGCGTAGTAACTGGAACTCGTGCTGAATATGGGCTTTTGAAACCTATTTTACAAAAAATAAATTTAGATAAAGATTTAAATTTACAATTAGTTGTTACTGGAATGCATTTATGCCCAGAATTTGGACTGACGTATAAAGAAATAGAAGCTGATGGATTTGTTATTGAAGAAAAAATAGATGTAGTGTTAAGTTCTGATGCTCAAAATGCAATGACCAAGTCTATTGGGCTTGCGATGGTAAGTTTTGCAGATTATTTTGCGAGGAGTAAACCAGATTTGGTGATAGTTTTGGGGGATAGATATGAAATTTTTGCAGTGGCTACAACCGTTGCAATTGCAGGTATTCCCCTCGCTCATCTTTGTGGAGGGGATACTACAGAAGGTGCAGTTGATGAATTTTTTAGGCATTCTATTACAAAGATGAGTTATTTGCACTTTACTACAACTTTGGAATATAAAAAAAGAGTTGAGCAACTAGGAGAAGCTCCCGATAGAGTTTTTTGCGTAGGAGCTACTGGCGTGGAAAATATTTTAAATGTTAAATTGATGGATTTAGAACAAATATCAAAGAGTTTAAAATTTGATTTGAGTAAACCATTTTCGTTGGTAACTTTTCACCCAGCAACAATGGAAAATAATTGTGTAGAAACTCAAGTAAATCAACTGTTTCAGGCGTTAGATAGTTTTTCAGAGATGAATTTTATTTTTACAAAGGCTAATTCTGATGCAAATGGTCGCATAATAAATGAATTGGTGGATAAGTATGTTGAAGGAGCAAAAAATTGTGTGGTCTACACTTCTTTAGGTTTGATTAGATATTTGAGTGCGATGAAATATTGTACTATGGTAATTGGAAATTCATCTAGTGGAATTTATGAAGCTCCTTCTTTTAAAGTTCCAACAATTAATATTGGGGATAGGCAAAAGGGCAGATTGCAGGCTAAAAGCGTTATAAATTGTGAGGCTGAAAGAGATGAAATTGTTTCGGCAATTAAGTACGCTATGTCGACGGAGTTTTTAGAAAATTTAACTGATGTTCAAAATCCCTATGAGGGGGTTAATCCTTCGGGTGATATTGTGAGGATAATTAAAGAATTTTTATTGGAGGATAAAATTGATATTAAGAAAAAATTTTATGATTTATAAGGAGAGAATATGTTTATAGATAAAAAAATTTTAGCAATTATTCCTGCAAGAAGTGGCTCTAAAGGACTTAAAGATAAAAATATTAAATTATTAAATAAAAAACCAATGTTAACTTATAGTATAGAAAGTGCTTTGCAATCTAATGTAATTGATGAAATTTATGTTTCGACAGATAGTGTTGAATATGCTGATATTGCTAGAAAGTATGGAGCAAATGTGCCTTTTTTACGTAGTACAAATAATGCTACTGATACGGCAGGAACTTTTGATGTAGTGAGGGAAGCACTATTAAACTACAAGGAAATTGGAAAAAAGTTTGATTGGTGTATTATTTTGCAACCCACTTCACCGTTAAGGAGTTGTGAAGATATAATTAGCAGTTTAAATTTAATGTGGAATAAAGAAGCTGTGTCTGTGGTAGGGGTTTGTGAGTGTGAACATTCACCTTTATGGAGCAATATTTTATCAGAAAATCAATGCTTAAAGGGATTTTTGAGGGAAGATTTGGCGAGTCAACGACAGCTTTTGAATACGTATTATAGAATAAATGGAGCAATGTATATTGTTGATGTGAAGTATATTTTAGAAAATGATAATATGTACACAGATAAAAGTTTTGCTTATGTGATGCCCAAAGAGCGTTCAGTAGATATTGATGATATTTATGATTTTTGTGTGGCAGAAGCTTTTTTAAAAATGGAAAGAGAATAAACTAATAATTTTTTAACTTTTGGAGGCAGAATGAAAAAGGTAAAATTCAAAAATCGTGATGACTGAACTTTTTTGTCGCCTTGTTTGAAGTTAAGAAGTAAAATTTTAAATTGAAGCAAATATATGTCAGCAATTTATTAATAATTTTTAACTTTTGGAGGTAGAATGAAAAAGGTAAAATTCAAAAATCGTGATGAGGTAACTTTTTTGTCGCCTTGTTTGAAGTTAAGAAGTAAAATTTTAAATTGAGGCAAATATATGTCAGCAATTTGCCAATAATTTTTTAACTTTTGGAGGCAGAATGAAAAAGGTGAAATTCAAAAATCGTGATGAGGTAACTTTTTTGTCGCCTTGTTTGAAGTTGAGAAGTAAAATTTTGAATTGAGGCAAATATATTAGAAGTTAAAGTTTGTGAAATATAGGTGATTTTTGGTAGATTTATCTAAACTTTTTGAGGTGGTTGACGATTAATTTATTAAAGTGTTTAGAATAAAATGAAAAGAGGGTTTGAGATGGCAGTAACAAAAAAGCAGTTATTAATTCAGATTTTGGGATTAACAGAGCGTCAGTCTGTTGAGCTTGAAAAGGAAGATTTAGGAGAATTTGAGTCGCTATTAAATAGGAAAGAACGCCTTTTTGCTAAAATGAAGCGTCTTGGAAAGGATAAGGCTGGCGAGAGAGAGGAGTACCTTCCAATTTTAACCGAGTTAATAGCCCTTGATGAAGCTAATAATGAGCGTTATCATGAAGTATATGAAGAATTACGAGCTAGAGTAAAAGGGGTTCGTGTTCAGCAAAATGCTGTAAAGGCGTACAATAACCCTTATATGTCAGCTCCACAAGGAGGGATACTTTTTGACAAAACAAGTAAGTAAATTAGATGAATTACAGCTTATTTTGAAGGAAGTTATAGAACAATTAAAAGATATTGAAGGAATAACTTTAAATCAACATCAAATTTTACTTAGTGATATGACTCAAGATGAGAAGTTAAAAATTTTGGAGGAAATGGCAAACTATAAAAATGAGATGACTCTAAAAATTGAGGCTGAGGAAGATAAATTTCAGGACTTATATAAGGAAGTAAGACCTCAACTTACAAGTAAAAGTTATGTTGCTGAACTCCAGAGCAAAATTAAAGAATTGTTGGATTTGAAAGATGTGATAATTAAAATGGAAACAACTAGTGTAGAAATTATGGATAAACAGGTGAAAAATGTACTTGGAAAGCTTAATATTCCAATGAATTCCAATCAGGCACTGAGTCAATACAAAAAATTCGAGAAAAATTAGCATAAATATGGATAAATAATGCTTGACGACTTATTTTAAGGTATGGTATAGTGGACTTGTACCTAAATAGGTCTTTTTTTTATGGCAAATTTTAAGAGCTTTAAATTAATGTGGAGGTGTCAAGAACGTGAGAGTACAAATTACACTTGCTTGCGAAGAATGTAAGCGTAGAAATTATACTACTACAAAGGATAAGAAATCTCATCCTGACCGTATGGAAACTAAGAAATACTGTAAGTTTTGTAGAAAACATATGCCACACAAAGAAACTAAAAAGTAAATTTGTGTAAATAGGCATACGAAACCAGGGAGGAAGTGAATTATGGGCGAGTTTTTTAAAGACTTTATAGCAGAAAGTAAAAGAATAATTTGGCCTAGTAGACAAGAACTGTTATCCAAAACGGGAATAGTAATTACTACTTGTGTGGTTACAGCCTGTATTTTATTTGGAATGGATCTATTTTTTAGTCAAGGGATATCACTAATATATCAACTTGTAAGATAATTGGAGGAACTTTAAATGGATGAAGCTAAGTGGTATGTGGTTCACACATATTCTGGTTATGAAAATAAAGTAAAAGTAAATATTGAAAAAGCAATTAAAAACCGTAGCATGCAAGACCTAATCCATGTGGTTGAAGTTCCTTTACAAGATGAAGTAGAGGAGAAGAACGGGACTAAAAAGACAGTACAACGTAAAATATTCCCTGGATATGTGCTAATTAAAATGGTGATGACAGATGATACGTGGTATGTCGTAAGAAATACACGTGGAGTTACTGGGTTTGTAGGACCTGATTCTAAACCTGTACCGTTATCACCACATGAAATCGAATGTATGGGAATTGATATGAAAATCTTTAAATCTAGCTTTGCTGTGGGTGATAGAGTTAAAATGCTTGTTGGCCCTTTTGCAGACCAAGAAGGTGTTATTGAAGAAATTCAAGAAGCAAAAGATGTTGTGGTTGTTAGATTTAGTGGTTTTGGTAGAGAGTTCCCTGTAGAAGTAGGTTTTGATGCAATTGTAGCTTGCATTGATTAATAATCAAATGCCGATATGCATACTAAAGTCTAAATAAATTTTTAATATCAACGCGCGAGTGGGAGGGCTTCCCCCGTGAATACCACATTTTTTAGGAGGTGCCGAGTCAATGGCAAAAAAAGTTACAGGAATGATAAAGTTGCAAATTCCAGCTGGTAAGGCAACGCCAGCTCCACCAGTAGGTCCAGCATTAGGACAACATGGTGTGAACATTGTTCAGTTTACAAAAGAATTTAATGAAAGAACTGCAAAAGATGCTGGATTAATTATTCCAGTTGTTATTACAGTGTATCAAGATAGAAGTTTCTCTTTTATCACAAAAACACCACCAGCTGCAGTACTTTTAAAGAAAGCAGCAAACCTTAAATCTGGTTCAGCTGTTCCAAACAAAACAAAAGTAGCTACAATTTCTTCAGCTGAAATTCAAAAAATTGCAGAACTTAAAATGCCTGATTTAAATGCAGGAAGTTTAGAAGCTGCTATGAGTATGATTTCAGGAACTGCTCGTTCTATGGGAATTGTTGTTAAAGACTAATAAAAAATTATTATAATGCGCGTATATATTACGTGGGAGGGCATAGACCCCGATAATACCACAAGGAGGTAACATAATGAAAAGAGGAAAGAAGTATATCGAGGCTGCTAAACAGGTAGATCGTAATAACCTGTATGATGTAGCCGATGCATTTGGAGTGTTAGGAAAAACTGCTACTGCAAAATTTGATGAAACAGTTGAAGCACATATTAAACTAGGTGTTGACAGTCGTCACGCAGATCAACAAGTGCGTGGAGCTGTAGTACTTCCACACGGAACTGGTAAAACTGTAAGAGTTTTAGTATTTGCAAAAGGTGCAAAAGCTGATGAAGCTACTGCTGCTGGTGCAGATCATGTTGGGGCTGAAGATTTAATTCCAAGAATTCAAAATGAAGGTTGGTTAGATTTTGATGTTGTTGTTGCAACACCTGACATGATGGGGGTAGTTGGACGTTTAGGTCGTGTACTTGGGCCAAAAGGTTTAATGCCAAATCCTAAAGCTGGAACAGTAACTATGGACGTTACAAAAGCTATTAATGATATTAAAGCTGGTAAAATTGAGTATCGTCTTGATAAAACAAACATTATTCACGTTCCAATTGGAAAAGTTTCTTTTGGTGAAGAAAAATTACAAGACAACTTCCAAACATTAATCGGAGCTATTGTAAAAGCTAAACCAGCTGCTGCAAAAGGACAATATTTAAAAAGCGTTTCTATTTCATCAACAATGGGACCTGGAATTAAATTAAATCCTGCAAAACTTGGTTAGGCAATATATAGATTTTTTGTCAAATAACTTGACAAGCTTATTTTATAGTGTTAATATACATTATAAATAAATACTGTACCGCAGACAGTAGGTGCGTTAGCATAACGTATACAACCTACCGAGGTCTTAAGATAAATGGACGGATCGTATAGTCACTTTGCCTGCGGAGAAGAATTAGCAAAGTGACTTTTTGTTTTACAAATTTTTAGGGAGGTGAAATGATGGCTAATATTGATGCTAAAAAAGGCGTAGTAGAAGAGATTAAAGGTAAAATTGATGGTGCTTCTTCGATTGCATTAGTTGACTATAGAGGGTTGACAGTTGAACAAGATACTCAGTTACGTAGAGAAATGCGTGCTGCTGGTGTTGAGTACAAAGTTTACAAAAATACTATGGTAAATTTTGCAATTAAAGGAACTGAATTTGAAGAACTTTCAAAACATCTTGAAGGTCCTACTGCTATTGCGATTAGTTATAGTGATGCAACAGCAGGTCCTAGAGTTTTAGCTAACGTTGCTAAATCTAATGACAAATTAGAATTTAAAGCAGGTGTTGTAGAAGGCACTTATTACGATGCAAAAGGAATTGAAGCAATTGGTAACATTGCTCCAAGAGAAGAATTACTTGGACGTTTACTTGGAAGCTTCAAATCACCAATTTCAAGCTTTGCTCGTGTTATTAAACAAATCGCAGAAAAAGACGCTGAATAATTGTGCTTAGCGTTCATACAAAATTAATTAAAATTACGGAGGTGCTATAATGGCAAAATTATCAATTAATGAAATTATTGATGCAGTTAAAGAATTAACTATTTTAGAATTAAACGAACTTGTAACAGCTTGTGAAGAAGAGTTTGGAGTATCAGCAGCAGCAGGTGTTATGGTTGCAGCAGGTCCTGGAGGTGGAGCAGCAGAAGAAAAAACTGAATTTGACGTTGAGTTAACTGAAGCTGGTTCAGAAAAAATCAAAGTAATCAAAGTTGTTCGTGAATTAACTGGATTAGGATTAAAAGAAGCTAAAGAAGTAGTTGAAAGTACTCCTAAAGTAGTTAAAGAAGGTTTAAGCAAAGAAGATGCTGAAGCTATTAAAACTAAACTGGAAGAAGTAGGAGCTAAAGTAACTTTAAAATAAGTTATATTTAGTTTAGGGTGAGTTCCTTAGTTTGTGCTTTGGGACAAGCCCTTATTAGTTAATAGCAAAAAAAGACTGTTATTCAGGCAATAAACTTGTCTAAATAGCAGTCTTTTTTTGTATAAAAATAAAATAACCCCTTGATTTGGTTATTTTAAAAGTGGTATATTAATTTTATATCAAATTATTTAGTATATCTTAAAACAACGAAAATTATGTAAGATTAGATAAAATGTCTAAAAAGGGTTGACTTACCTTTTTTTTTCTGATAGCATAAAGCAATGCGTCTATATATAATTATTTGGTTCTAATATTATATCATAGAAGTACATTATTTACAATACGTAATCGTAAAAGATTGTGAACTGTTGTATAAACAATACCATATGATTTATAAATTTTGCAAGGGGTGAGAGTGCACATGCAAAAATCTAAAATTAGCCCAATAGAAACGGGCAGACAAATTCGTATGAGCTACGCAATGACGGATGAGATTTTTGAAATACCAAACTTAATTGAAGTACAAAAAAATTCTTATGATTGGTTTTTAAGAGAAGGATTAAGAGAAGTTTTTGAGGATATTTCTCCTATAACAGATTTTAATGGAAACTTAATGTTGGATTTTGTTGACTTCGTATTAGAAAGTAAGCCTAAGTATACAGTAGAAGAAGCTAGAGAAAAAGATGCAAATTACGCAACAGCATTAAAAGTAAAGGTTCGATTACACAATAAGGAAACTAATGAATCTATTGATAATGATGTATTTATGGGTGAGTTTCCACTTATGACTACAAATGGAACTTTTATTATTAATGGTGCTGAACGTGTTATTGTTAGTCAATTGGTGCGTTCACCAGGTATTTACTATGGTGTAGAATTTGATAAAGTTGGAAAACGTCTATTCTCAGCTACTGTAATTCCAAATCGTGGAGCTTGGTTAGAGTATGAAACGGATTCTAACGACATTTTTTATGTTAGAGTAGACCGTACACGTAAAGTGCCTGTAACGGTGTTAATTCGTGCGTTAGGGCTTGGGACTGATTCAGAGATTTTAGAGATGTTTGGAGAAGAACCCAAAATTTTAGAAACAATTGAAAAAGACGCAACAAAAACATATGAGGAAGGTCTTATTGAAATTTATAAAAGAATTAGACCAGGAGAGCCTCCAACTGTTGAGAGTGCCCAAACATTACTTAACAATATGTTTTATGATCCAAGAAGATACGACCTTGCTAAAGTTGGTCGATATAAATTTAATAAAAAATTAGCTCTTAGAAATCGTGTAACTGGATTTAGATTGGCTGAAGATGTAGTTGATATGTTTACGGGTGAGGTTGTGGCAGAGGCTGGTCAAAAGATTACAGTAGCTTTGGCAGACCAAATTCAAAATACAGGTGTGGCATATGTTTTAATTGATATGTCTGATATAGATAGAACGATGGAGAGAGCTGTAAAAGTTCTTACAAATCAAACTGTTGATATTACTCACTTTATTGATATTGACCCAGCAGAGCTTGGAATTAAAGATACTGTTTATTATCCTGTTTTGGTGGATATACTGGAAAAATATGATGATTTAGATGATATTAAAAGGGAAATTAAGCAAAGAATTAGCGAATTAGTACCAAAACATATCACTTTAGAAGATATTTTAGCATCAATTAATTATACTATTCATCTTCAATATAATATTGGATATAAAGATGATATAGATCATCTTGGAAACCGTCGTATTCGTGCTGTTGGGGAGTTATTACAAAACCAATTTAGAATAGGTTTATCAAGAATGGAAAGAGTTGTTCGTGAGAGAATGACAATTCAAGATGCAGAATCAATAAGTCCACAGACATTTATTAATATTCGTCCTGTAACAGCTGCAATTAAAGAGTTTTTTGGAAGTTCACAACTTTCTCAGTTTATGGATCAAAATAATCCATTAGCAGAATTAACTCACAAAAGAAGATTGTCAGCATTAGGACCTGGGGGTCTTTCGAGAGAGCGTGCTGGTTTCGATGTTCGAGACGTTCACTCGTCGCATTATGGGCGTATGTGTCCGATAGAAACGCCTGAGGGACCAAACATTGGTCTTATCAACTCATTGGCAACATTTGCAAGAATTAACGAGTATGGATTTATCGAAGCACCTTATAGAAAGATTGATAAATCTGGAGAAGTTCCAAGAGTTACAAATGAGTTTGCGTATTTGACTGCTGATGAAGAAGAAAATTATACAGTTTGTCAAGCTACAGAGCCATTAACTGATGACATGGAATTTGTAAATAAAAAGGTTGCTGCTCGTAGAAGAGATGAAATTTTGGAATTTGATTACACAGAAATTGATTTGATGGATATTTCTCCAAAACAAATCGTATCTGTAGCCACTGCTATGATACCTTTCCTTGAAAATGATGATGCCAACCGTGCCTTAATGGGTGCGAACATGCAACGTCAGGCTGTTCCTTTGCTTCGTACAAATAGCCCAATTGTTGGGACTGGTATGGAACATAAAGCAGCTAGGGACTCAGGAGTTTTAGTAATTGCAAAGTCTGCAGGAACTGTAGAAAAAGTTACGGCTAAAGAAATTGTAATTAAAACTGAAGAAGGCAAAAAAGATGTTTATAAATTAACTAAATTCACAAGAAGTAACCAAGGAACTTGTATTAATCAGCGTCCATTAGTTGCAAAAGGTGATGTAGTTAAAGTGAATGAAATTTTGGCTGATGGTCCATCAACTGATAATGGAGAACTAGCTTTAGGGCAAAATCCTTTAATTGGGTTTATGACTTGGGAAGGGTATAACTTTGAGGACGCTATCTTATTAAGTGAAAGATTGGTTCGTGAAGATATTTATACTTCTGTTCATATTGAAGAATATGAAGTTGAGTCAAGAGATACTAAAGTTGGACCTGAGGAAATTACTAGAGATATTCCAAATGTAGGTGAAGAAGCGCTTAAGGACCTTGATGAAAGAGGAATTATTCGTATTGGAGCTGAAGTTCGTTCTGGTGATATTTTGGTTGGTAGAGTAACTCCAAAAGGTGAAACTGAATTGACTGCTGAAGAGAGATTATTAAGAGCAATCTTTGGGGAAAAAGTGCGTGAAGTTAGAGATACATCGCTTCGTGTACCTCATGGAGAAGCTGGAATTATCGTTGATGTTAAGGTGTTTACTCGTGAAAATGGAGATGAATTATCGCCTGGAGTTAACCGTATGGTTCGCTGTTATATAGCTCAAAAAAGAAAAATTTCTGTTGGGGATAAAATGGCTGGACGACATGGTAATAAAGGGGTTATCTCAAGAGTTTTACCAGAAGAAGATATGCCATTTTTACCAAATGGAAGACCTCTTGATATCGTGTTAAATCCTCTTGGTGTACCATCTCGTATGAATATTGGACAGGTACTTGAAGTCCATTTAGGATTGGCAGCAAAAGCGTTAGGATTTAAAGTTGCAACACCAGTTTTTGATGGTGCAAATGAGCAAGATATCATGCAAACACTTGAAATGGCTAACGATTATGTTAATAAAGAATGGGAAGAATTTAAAGAAACTTGGGCAGAAAAATTAAAGCCTAATGCATTAGAATACCTTGAAGAAAATTTAGATCATCGTTCAGAGTGGTCGGGTGTACCTATGAATGCAACGGGTAAAATTTATTTACGTGATGGTCGTTCAGGTGAAGAGTTTGATAATCCAGTAACTGTGGGATATATGCACTATTTAAAACTGCATCACTTAGTTGATGATAAAATGCATGCACGTTCAACAGGGCCTTATGCTACAATTACGCAACAACCACTTGGAGGTAAGGCGCAATTTGGAGGTCAACGTTTTGGAGAGATGGAGGTTTGGGCGCTTGAAGCATATGGAGCAGCTTATACTTTACAAGAAATCTTAACAATTAAATCTGATGATGTTGTTGGTCGTGTTAAAACTTATGAGTCAATTGTAAAAGGTGAAAATATTCCTGAGCCTGGAATTCCTGAGTCATTTAAAGTACTTCTAAAAGAGTTACAATCTTTAGGATTAGATATTAGAGTAATGACTCAAGATTCAGAAATTGAAATTAAAGAAAGTATTGATGATGGAACAGGTCTTGCTATTCATATTGATGGAATTGAAGATGTTACTTCAGAGCCTCAATACGGAGATGATATTGAAGATTTCCATGAAGTTTCGATTGATGAAGAAGGAAATATGGAGTTTGAGGAAGAAGTTGAAGAAGATATTGATGATTTAGAGCCTAATGAAGAAGATTTGTATGAGGATAATTTATCACTATTAGAACCGTTTGAAACTGATACAGATGAATTTACTCAAGAATAATTTATATACAATTAATGAAAAATAGTGATTTGGTGGCTTCATATTTGTGTGAGGCCACTAAAAAACGGGTATTGGGTTGTGCCTAAAAACAACTTAGAGCTATGGAAGGGAGTATATGTCAGATGAATATGGATCAATCCATCTTATTTGAAAGTATTAAAATAGGGTTAGCTTCACCTGATAAAATTCGTGAGTGGTCAAGAGGAGAGGTAAAAAAGCCAGAAACGATTAATTATCGTACTCAAAGACCAGAACGAGATGGGCTATTTTGTGAGAAAATCTTTGGACCTAGCAAAGACTGGGAGTGCCATTGTGGAAAATACAAACGCATTAGATATAAAGGTGTAGTTTGTGATAGATGTGGGGTTGAAGTTACAAAGGCAAAAGTGCGTCGTGAAAGAATGGGGCATATTGAACTTGCAGCTCCAGTATCTCATATTTGGTATTTCAAAGGAATTCCAAGTAGAATGGGGCTAATTTTAAATATTTCTCCAAGATTATTAGAAAAAATTCTTTATTTTGCTTCATATGTTGTAACTGACCAAAAGGAAACTGGCTTATCTTATAAAGAAATTCTTTCTGAAAAAGAATATAGAGAAGCTGAAGAAAAATATGGATATGGTTCTTTTGTTGCAGAAATGGGTGCTGAGGCCGTTAAAAAGCTTTTGGAAGATATTGATTTAGAGGGTGAAAGTGTTGAGCTTAAAGAGCAACTTAAAGAAGCAACAGGTCAAAAGCGTATTAGAATTATTAAGCGCCTTGAAGTAATTGAAGCTTTTAGAGTATCACTAAATAAACCAGAATGGATGATTTTAGATGCTATTCCAGTTTTGCCACCAGATTTACGACCAATGATACAATTAGATGGTGGAAGATTTGCAACATCTGATTTAAATGACCTTTATAGAAGGGTAATCAACCGTAATAACCGTTTGAAAAGATTGTTAGACCTTGGTGCACCAAATATTATTGTACGTAATGAAAAACGTATGTTGCAAGAAGCAGTTGATGCATTAATTGATAACGGTAGACGTGGTAGACCTGTAACAGGGCCTGGAAATCGTGCATTAAAATCATTATCTGATATGTTAAAAGGAAAAGCAGGGCGTTTTAGACAAAACTTACTTGGAAAACGTGTTGACTATTCAGGGCGTTCAGTAATTGTAGTAGGGCCATATTTGAAAATTTACCAATGTGGTTTACCAAAAGAAATGGCTATTGAGTTATTTAAGCCGTTTGTAATGAAAAAACTTGTTTCTGATGGATTAGCTCATAATATTAAAAATGCAAAACACATGATAGAACGTTTGCACCCAGAAGTATGGGACGTTTTGGAAGAAGTTATTAGCGAGCACCCTGTAATGTTAAACCGTGCGCCTACTCTTCACCGTCTTGGAATTCAAGCATTTGAGCCAACATTAGTAGAAGGGCGTGCATTAAAATTACACCCTCTAGTATGTGCTGCTTATAATGCCGATTTTGATGGTGACCAGATGGCTGTACACGTTCCGTTGTCTGTAGAAGCTCAAACAGAATGTCGTTTCTTACTACTTGCACCAAACAACTTACTAAAACCATCAGATGGAGCACCAGTTGCTGTACCTTCTCAGGATATGGTTCTTGGAACTTATTATTTAACTCTTGATAAAGAAGGTGAAGTTGGAGAAGGCAAGTGTTTTAGAAATGAAAACGAAGCAATTTTAGCATATGATAATAAGGAAATAACTCTTCATGCTAATATTAAAGTTCGCAGATTTTTGAATACTTCAAAAGGTGAAATTTCTGCAATTGTAGATACTACAGTTGGGCGTATTATTTTTAATGAAGCAATTCCACAAGATTTAGGATTTGTAAAACGTCATATGCCAGCTAATTTTGATGAATTAAGTGATGAAGAGCAAAAGGAAATTGCAAAACGTGTACTTCAGTATGAAATTGAATTCTTGGTTGGTAAAAAAGAACTTGGTAAAATTATCAAAAAATGTATTAATACTCATGGAGCTACTGATACTGCAATTTTATTAGATAATATCAAAGATTTAGGATTTAAATTCTCGACTCGTGGGGCATTAACCGTTTCTGTATCTGATATGGTTATTCCAAAAGAGAAGCCAGAATATTTAGCAGAAGCTGAAAAGGCTGTTGAGAAAATTACTAAATTATTTAAGCGTGGGCTTATGACTGATGAAGAGCGTTATGAAAAAGTTATTAAAACTTGGACATTAGCTAATGAAAAAATTACAGAAAAACTGTTAGCTGGACTTGGAAAATATAATAATATTTATATGATGGCTCATTCAGGTGCGAGGGGTTCTAACAACCAAATTAAGCAACTTGCAGGTATGCGTGGACTTATGGCATCACCATCTGGGCGTATTATTGAACTTCCAATTAAAGCCAATTTCCGTGAAGGATTAACAGTTCTTGAGTATTTCAACTCTGCCCATGGAGCTAGAAAAGGTCTTGCCGATACTGCCTTAAAAACAGCTGACTCGGGATATTTAACAAGACGTTTGGTTGATGTTTCTCAAGATGTAATTATTCGTGAAACTGATTGTTGTCATGACCATTCTAAAACAGAAATTCCAGGAATGTGGGTAAAAGCGTTTAAAGATGGTACAGAAATGATTGAACCTCTTAGCGAAAGAATTTCAGGAAGATTTGTAGCTGAGACTGTGCTTGATCCAGAAACGAATGAAGTTTTAGTTGAAGTTGATAGAATGGTATCTCCAAATATGGCAGAACATATTGATGCTTTAGGTATTGAAAATGTTAAAATTCGTAATGCTCTTTCTTGTAAATCTAAAGTTGGAGTTTGTGTAAAATGTTATGGTGCTAATATGTCTTCAGGAAATGAGGTTCGTGTTGGTGAGTCGGTTGGAATTATTGCCGCTCAATCTATTGGTGAGCCAGGGACACAATTAACGATGCGTACTTTCCATACAGGAGGTATTGCAGGAGATGATATTACGCAAGGTCTTCCACGTATCGAGGAGTTATTTGAAGCTCGTAAACCAAAAGGGCTTGCGATTATTACGGAATTTGAAGGAACTGTAGCTATTACAGAAGCTAAAAAGAAGCGTGAAATTACTATTACAAATTCTGCAAGTGGGGAATCGAAAGCTTATTTAATTCCTTATGGTTCAAGAATTAAAGTTAAAGAAGGCGACTTTATTCAGGCTGGAGATGAGCTTACAGAAGGTAGTATTAATCCTCATGATATCCTAAAAATTAAAGGGATTAGAGGGGTGCAAGATTATATGCTACAAGAAGTACAAAGAGTATACCGTCTTCAAGGGGTAGATATTAATGATAAGCATATTGAAGTTATTGTGCGTCAAATGCTTAAAAAGATTAAGATTGAAGAAAATGGTGATACTAATTTATTACCAGGAAGCTTGGTTGATGTGCTTGATTTTGAGTCAATCAATGAAGATATTGTTGCGGCAGGCAAAGAGCCAGCAGATGGAAAACATACGTTACTAGGGATTACAAAAGCATCTCTTGCAACGGAATCTTTCTTATCAGCTGCATCATTCCAAGAAACAACACGTGTTCTTACAGAAGCTGCAATTAAAGGAAAAGTTGACCCACTTATTGGTCTTAAAGAAAATGTTATCATTGGTAAACTTATTCCTGCAGGAACTGGTATGGATCGTTATAGAAAAATTGATGTTATTACAGAAGACTAATAAAAAACCTTTCTCAGTATATTGGGAAAGGTTTTTTGTAAATTGAAAATTATATTGAAAATTTGTAACTTTTTTATGAAATCCAATACGTAAATTTAATTTAATAAGGAAGGAGCTAAATTTACATATTAATTTAAAAATCAATAAATTATCCTAAAAACCTAGATATTTATCCAAAGTCTAGGTTATTTTTTATGAATAAAATTTAATATATGAACTATTTCTACATAATTAGTTACGAAAAACATTTTTAGGCAAAAATTTCCTTCCCATTTTAGCATTATTTTATACATAAACTCAAAAAAATAAATATTTAGGAATTCCTTGACAACCTATGAAGTAAGTGGTACAATCGTTCCGTGTGTTGCATATTTATAGTAGATTATACCAAAAGGAAATATCGCTTGAATGTAACTAGAAAGACACAATTATTTGAGATAAAATTATAGATTAAGCAAGGAGGTGCCTAAATGCCTACATTTAACCAGTTAGTGCGTAAGGGAAGAAAAAGTGTTAAAAAGAAATCAACTGCACCAGCTTTACAAAAAGGGTTTAACTCTTTACAGAAAAAGTCTACAGATATTTCTTCACCTCAAAAAAGAGGTGTTTGTACAGCAGTTAAAACAGCTACTCCAAAAAAGCCAAACTCAGCATTACGTAAAATTGCCAGAGTTCGTCTTACAAACGGAATTGAAGTAACAGCTTATATTCCAGGAGAAGGTCACAATTTACAAGAACACAGCGTTGTATTAATTCGTGGTGGAAGGGTAAAAGATTTACCTGGTACACGTTACCACATCGTTCGTGGAACACTTGATACTGCAGGTGTTGCAAAAAGAAATCAATCTCGTTCTAAATATGGAACAAAGAAACCAAAAGCATCAAAATAGGTAGTACACTATTTGTGCCCACACTAACAAATACTTAATTGCTTAATCGCATTATATATATTAGGAAAGGGCACGTACGACCCCCCCAATTTGGGAGGACGAGTACCGATGATTTTTCAAAAATAGTTAAGGAGGGAAGAACCGTGCCACGTAAAGGACATATTGCAAAAAGAGATGTATTAGCAGATCCTCTATATAATAGTAAGCTTGTAACAAAGCTTATCAATACTATCATGTTAGATGGTAAGAGAGGAACAGCCCAAAAAATCGTTTATGGAGCATTTGAAATTATAAACGAAAAAACAGGAAGAGATGCTTTAGAGGTGTTTGAAGAAGCCTTAGAAAATATCATGCCTGTATTAGAAGTAAAAGCACGTCGTGTAGGAGGTGCAACTTACCAAGTTCCTATGGAAGTTCGTCCAGAAAGAAGACAAACTTTAGGGTTACGTTGGTTAGTAACTTATACACGTAAACGTGGAGAAAGAACTACTATTGAAGCTTTAGCAGGAGAATTGTTAGATGCTTTAAACAATACTGGTGGTTCAGTTAAGAAGAAAGAAGATACTCATAAAATGGCAGAAGCTAATAAAGCATTTGCTCACTATAGATGGTAGGAAAATAGCCTAGAGGAGGAAAACCATGTCAGGAAGAGAATATCCGCTTGAACGTACTCGTAATATTGGGATTATGGCACACATTGACGCAGGGAAAACAACACTTACAGAGCGTATCCTATTTTACACTGGTAGAAATCACAAAATTGGGGAAACTCATGAAGGTGGAGCTACTATGGACTGGATGGAACAAGAACAAGAGCGTGGGATTACAATTACATCTGCCGCTACAACTTGTTTCTGGACAGACAACCGTATTAACATTATTGATACTCCAGGACACGTTGACTTTACAGTAGAAGTTGAGCGTTCTTTAAGAGTACTTGACTCTGCAGTAGGTGTATTCTGTGCTAAAGGTGGGGTTGAGCCTCAATCTGAAACAGTTTGGAGACAAGCAGATAAATACAACGTTCCACGTATGGCGTTTGTAAATAAAATGGACATCATGGGAGCTGATTTTTATAATGCAGTTGATATGATGAGAGATCGTCTTGCTGCAAATGCAGTTCCAATGCAATTACCAATTGGAGCAGAAGATGATTTCATTGGTATCATTGACTTATTAGAAAATCAAGCTTATATCTACAAAGATGACCTTGGAAAAGAAATTGAACAAGTTGAAATTCCAGCAGATATGGCAGATAAAGCAGAAGAATATAGAAATGCAGCTATTGAAGCAATCGCTGAGTCTGATGAAGACTTAATGATGAAATATCTTGAAGGAGAAGAGTTAACTCTTGAAGAACTAAAAGCAGGTTTACGTAAAGCTGTTATTGGTGTTCAAGTTATCCCAGTATTTTGTGGTTCAGCTTACAAAAATAAAGGGGTACAAAGACTGTTAGATGCAGTAATTGAGTATATGCCAGCTCCAACAGATATCGAAGCTATTAAAGGTGTTCACCCAGACACTGGAGAAGAAATGTCAAGACAATCTTCTGATGAAGAACCATTCTCGGCATTAGCTTTCAAAATTATGACTGATAAATTCGTAGGAACACTTGCGTTCTTTAGAGTTTATTCAGGAACTTTAAATTCGGGTTCATATGTATATAACTCGACTAAAGGGAAAAAAGAAAGAATTGGACGTATCGTTCAGATGCACGCAAATGCTCGTCAAGATATTGATAAAGTATATGCAGGGGACATCGCAGCTGGAGTTGGTTTAAAAGGAACTACTACTGGAGATACACTTTGTGATGAAAATAATCCAGTAATCCTTGAGTCAATGGTATTCCCAGAGCCTGTTATTTCTGTTGCTATTGAACCAAAAACAAAAGCAGCTCAAGAAAAAATGGGAGTTGGTTTATCAAAACTTGCTGATGAAGATCCAACATTTAGAGCGTTTACAGATAAAGAAACTGGTCAAACAATTATTGCTGGTATGGGTGAACTTCACCTTGATATCATCGTTGACCGTTTAAAAAGAGAATTCGGTGTTGAAGCGAATGTTGGTGCTCCTCAAGTAGCATACAAAGAAACATTAGGGAAAGACGTTGATGTTGACTCTAAATTCGTTCGTCAATCTGGTGGTAGTGGTCAATACGGACATTGTAAAGTTCGTTTCTCAAGACTTGACCCTAACTCAGAACACACTTATGAATTCAAAAGTTCAGTTGTTGGTGGTTCTATTCCAAGAGAATATATCCCAGCAGTTGATAAAGGTATTCAAGAAGCAATGACAAGTGGTCCATTAGCAGGGTTTGAGGTACTTGGAGTACTTGCAGATTGTTATGATGGTTCTTACCATGACGTTGACTCATCTGAGATGGCGTTTAAAATTGCTGGTTCAATGGCATTTAAAGATGCTATGAAAAAAGCAGGAGGAATTCTTCTTGAGCCAATTATGAAAGTTATTGTTATCGTTCCTGATGATTACATGGGAGATGTTATTGGAGATATTAACTCTCGTCGTGGACGTATTGAAGGAATGGAAGCACGTTCAGGAGCTCAAGAAATTAGAGCATTTGTACCACTTTCAGAAATGTTTGGATATGCAACAGACCTACGTTCTAGAACTCAAGGTCGTGGAAACTATTCTATGGAATTTGATCACTATGAGCAATGTCCAAAAACTATTCAAGAAAAAGTTATTGCAGAAGGAAAATAAATTTTTTTGCAAATTAATGAAAAATTATTTTGTAGCTACTTGAAAAAGGGCTACAATTTAAATATAATTGTATTAATCTGAGCATAAAAAACTGGCTCAGTTATTAAAAGGAGGATTTTTAAAATGGCTAAAGCTAAATTTGAACGTAATAAGCCACACGTTAATATTGGAACAATTGGACACGTTGACCATGGTAAAACTACTTTAACAGCGGCAATTACAAAAACACTTCACGAAAGATATGGATTTGGTGAAGCAGTAGACTTTGAAAACATCGATAAAGCACCTGAAGAGAGAGAGCGTGGAATTACTATTTCAACTGCACACGTTGAATACGAAACTCCAGCTCGTCACTACGCACACGTTGACTGTCCAGGACATGCTGACTACGTTAAAAACATGATTACAGGAGCTGCTCAAATGGACGGAACTATCCTTGTTTGTGCTGCAACTGATGGTCCAATGGCTCAAACTCGTGAGCATATCTTACTTTCTCGTCAAGTTGGTGTACCATACATCGTTGTTTTCTTAAACAAATGTGATATGGTTGATGATGAAGAGTTAATCGAATTAGTAGAAATGGAAATTCGTGAATTATTAAGCGAATATGAATTCCCAGGTGATGATACTCCAATCGTTCACGGTTCAGCTTTACAAGCTCTTAACGATCCAATGGGTCCTTGGGGAGATAAAATCGTTGAATTATTTGAAATCATTGATGAGTATATCCCAACTCCAGAGCGTGATGTTGACAAACCATTCCTTATGCCAGTAGAGGACGTTTTCTCTATTACAGGACGTGGAACAGTTGCTACAGGACGTATCGAGTCTGGAATTCTTAAAGTTCAAGATGAAATCGAAATCGTTGGTATCCAAGAAGAAACTCGTAAAGTAGTTTGTACTGGAGTTGAGATGTTCCGTAAACTTCTTGATGAAGGTCAAGCAGGAGATAACATTGGAGCACTTCTTCGTGGTGTTCAAAGAACTGATATCGAGCGTGGTCAAGTATTATGTAAACCAGGTTCAATCACTCCTCATACTAAGTTCAAAGCTCAAGTATACGTTCTTAAAAAAGAAGAGGGTGGTCGTCACAAACCATTCTTCTCAAACTACAGACCTCAGTTCTACTTCCGTACAACTGACGTAACTGGTGTTATCAACTTACCAGAAGGTACAGAAATGTGTATGCCTGGAGATAATATCGAAATGGAAATCGAATTAATTCACCCAATTGCGATGGCTCAAGGTTTACGTTTCGCTATCCGTGAAGGTGGACGTACAGTAGGTTCTGGTGCAGTAGCACAAATCATTGAGTAATCTCAATTTAAAAAACACGCTTTCGGGCGTGTTTTTTTTATCCAATTTTAGGATTATAAAGTGGAAATTAGTTTTTTGATTTGAAAAGTGAAATCCAAAAATCGTGATGATATTAAAAAAGTAGACGTTCTATTCCAGTATGTGTTGCAGATACTAAAATTACCCTAAGTTAATGGCTTAGGATAATTTTAGTAGTATAATTTATTTTTAATTGAATAGTTGATATCAGTAATTTCACCAAAAGGTGTACTGATTGATATTGTTTGTGCCTCTTCGGCTAATGCATCAAATCCATCAAAAAAATTAACAAGTTCTATTGTAAGTTTATTTTCTTCATTGGAATTTTGAGTAATACTTCCACTAAGATAATAACTTCTATTATCTACATTTAAAAAATAATCCTGAGTCAGCCATTCGTTTAGTGTGCCTTTTGAAGTATTAAATTTAACCTTTACGATGTCGTGTTCTATAATAAATTCTTCTAATATCAGTGGTTCATTATTTAAGCTAACAAGTAAATCAGTTTCTTTAATTGCAAATTCTTCACTAAATGTAATAGGAGTCAGGTCTATAGAACTATTAACTTCAACAGCAGGTTGAACTGGTGCGTTGGTTGATACAATGATAATAGTTGTACACAAGATGGATAAACCTACAGTAATATAAATATATGGTTTCATAAATTCTCCTTTTACTTTACTTGAAAATTATGTATTGATATTACCATATTTAGAAAATATTGTCAAATAAAATCGTAATTTCTTATAACTCAAAAAAGGTATAGCTAAAAAACTATACCTTAAATGCGTGAAAACTTTTTATAATATTCGTCAATTAATAAGTTTATGGCATAATCGAATACTAAAAATATAACTTGTAAAATAGCCCATATAATTAATAAGTGCATTGATAATCCTAGGCTTGGGGCTAGCCCAGAAAGCGTAATTAATATTCCGTCAAAAATTGTATAGCCAAACAAAGTATATGTTAAGTATAAATCCAAAAATCCTACTACATTAAAATAAATAAGCTTTAATATATACTCAAGTAAATATTTGTTTTGGCTTTCAATAAATGATTTTACTATTCCATAATTTCCAAAAAATAACACATAAACAATTGTAACTTGAAGAGGAATTAGCAAGAAACAAAGTAAACTTGTGGATAAATATATCAAAGTTGCAGTTTTGAGTGAGCCTCTAATATATCCCAAAATTACTACAAAGGTAGCAAGGGCAAACATTGTAAGTTGACTTGTGGGTAAAATATAACTAATATATAAAATTACCACACTTAAGGCTGTAAGTATACCCCCTAGAGCTAAATCTTTTGTTCGCATTTTTTTCTCCTACATTTTTTGCAGGTACAACCAATCGAAGAATATTTTGCCATCATACCCAAAGTTACTATATTTGTTAGAATATTTCGGTTGCGTTGTAGGGGTAGAGATAACAAAATTTCTTCGCAAGTTGCTCCACAGCTTAATAATGTAAATTCTACTTCTTTTTTTATATATCTAAAATTTTCATCTAGCGTTTTAGTTTCGTCTAAATAAATTTCAGCTAGAGGATTAAACTTGTTATGGGCAATATCTTTTTTAAAATCATCTAATGCATCAATTACATAAATCCATTTTCCTAAAGAATATCCAAAATTATAAAGCTGTTTTCGTAAATGTTGACTATCATGTGTTAGTTTATATGGATAATATTTTAAAATATTACCTACTAAAGTTGCAAATGGATTAGCAATTTCATCAATATTTATTTTAGTTTTATTATTAGAAGTTGTACATAAATTTGCTTCCAAAGCTGATAATTCATCTAAAGAATGCTTAATTTTATACTGGACTTTATTATATTTTGGGTCTATTTTTTGTAGGTAAGGTTGAAGACTGTAGCTTAAAACCTTGCCTTTTAGACTATTATCATCATTAACATCATCAATCGCTTTATAATACGCAAGTATAACATTTATAGCTGAAGTATATTTTAAAGCTTGATTAGAGTTAATTATGCGTTTATTTTTTATTGGATTTGTAATGCACCCCTGATTTTTGTAGTAAGTTTTTGTGGGGCTAAGTGCATCTAATAAAATTGCCATCGCTGTTAAATCATAGTTTAGAGCTACTCTTGGCATATGTCCAAAGTCTTGTTTTATATGGCAACAAAGCCCACAATAATAACTGCGAAAAGTTTCAAATTCTCGTATTTTTAATTCTTGTTTTAGAGGGATAACATATCCAAACATTTTTTTCTCCTTAGATACATTTTATCAGGTCGCCACCCATACATTCACACATCGAATCAAGACAGATTAGGTCACAACAACTTAATCTACAAGCGCAACAATCGCAACAATCACAGCACCCTCCACTATTTCTGTGGTGGTGATGATGATGGTGGTGGTGATGTTGATTATTTGGGCGGCCATTTTGCGGGGGGTGTGGAGCGTGTGCCTTATATTGTTGGTTTCTACCCACTAATTTTAGGTGAAAATTCTCATATACTCCATTTCCTGGGGCCATAGTTCTTGCAATTTCTATGTGCTTTTTGGCAGTATCAAACCAAGACTGTTTGTAAGCAAGTAGTGCAGTTAAATAGTGCCAAGATGCATCATGATTTTTTGTTCTATCTAGTATTGCTTTTGCTTTGTAAATTTGTTCGTCAAAAATAAGTTTTTGAATATCTTTTTCGCTATAATAAACGTTCATTGCATTCTCCTTTCTCTGGATTTGTTAATAGTTAACAGCTCCAAAAATAAATTGATTTATCTTATTATACGCCAAAAAATCAAATTTTAATAGTATCTAAATCCTTGTTTTGTCAAATTTTATGAGATATAATGTTTGGGTGAACATATGAAAAGTTTAGAAAGAGAGTAAATTTTATGGATAAAAAAATTATTTTTAGTGGAATGCAACCGTCTGGAGTTTTAACTTTGGGGAATTATTTGGGCGCACTCAAAAATTGGACTAACTTGCAAGATGAATACCAGTGCCTATATTGTATTGTAGATATGCACGCAATTACTGTTAGGCAAGACCCTGCCCAGCTTAGAAAACAGTCAAGAGAAATGTTAATTCAGTATATTGCTGCTGGTCTTGACCCAGAAAAAAATGTTATTTATTACCAATCTCATGTGCCAGCTCATGCTGAACTCGCTTGGATTTTGAATTGTTATACTTATATGGGTGAGCTTAATCGTATGACTCAATTTAAGGACAAATCTCAAAAGCACAATGAAAATATTAACGCTGGTCTATTTGTATACCCAACTTTAATGGCTGCAGATATTTTGTTGTTCCAAACGAATTTAGTGCCTGTTGGGGTTGACCAAAAGCAACATCTTGAGCTTAGTCGTGATATTGCAAATAGGTTTAATGGGATTTATGGTGATGTATTTACTGTGCCAGAGCCTTTTATTCCAAAGGTTGGTGCAAAAATTATGAGTTTGCAAGAGCCAACTAAAAAAATGTCAAAGTCTGATGAAGATATTAATGCTACTATAAATTTGACTGATACTCCAGAAACTATAATTCGTAAATTAAAAAGAGCTGTTACAGACTCTTTGGCAGTTGTGCGTTTTGATGAAGAAAACCAAGCTGGGATAAGCAATTTGATGACTATTTATAGTGCGATAACTGGTTATAGTATGAGTAGTATTGAGAATGAATTTGATGGTAAGGGGTATGGAGATTTTAAGTTGAGAGTTGCAGATGCTATAGTTGAGGAGTTGCGTCCTTTGCAAGAAAAGTATACCGAACTTTCAAAAGATAAATCGTATATTGATAATATCATTAAAGATAATAGTCAAAAAGCTAATTATATGGCTACAAAAACTTTGCGTAAAGTCCAGAAAAAAGTTGGATTTCCACCTATTATTAGGTAATAAAAAAGCTTTGAGAGTGCCTCAAAGCTTTTTTTGTTATTCAATTTCTTGAGAATGGATAAATCCTTTACCACGTCCAATAACTTGTGATGCTTCAGAAATAGACATAAATGCATTTTTATCATGAGCTACAACAATTCGTTTAACTTTGGCGATTTCACGTTGTCCAACTGTCATATATAAAATAAATTTATTTTGCTTTGAGTATGCTCCAATTGCAGGAATTATTGTAATTCCTCGAGCCAAATCATGCATTAAGTGGTCAGAAATTTTTTCGTAATATTGTTCGTCAGTAACGATAAATACAGTCTTTTTGTGGTTTACCCCATCAATAACTAAATTTACAACTCGGCTACTTATAAAAATTGTTGAAAGTGTTAAAACTGCTGGGTCAATTCCAAAAGATAGAAATGAGGCAAAAATTATAACACCGTTTAAAGCAAGGCTAGCAGTTGCCATACTAAGTGAGAAGTATTTATTTAAGATTTTTATAACGATATCAATTCCACCTGTTGAACCTTCGGCCTTAAAAATAATTCCTGAACCTATACCGTGTAAAAATCCTCCAACTACAACGATTGAGAGAATATTTCCAACTGGTAAAATTACATCATGGGTAACTTCAATCCAAAATGAAAGCATTAGCATTCCAAATAAACTGTAGGCTAGGAAGCTTTTTTTGAGATAAAATAACCCGACTAAAAAAAGTGGTACGTTAATTGCAATAATCATAAAACTGATGTTTGACCCCATCAGAAGGTTACAAAGCATAGCAATACCAGTTACTCCTCCAGATAGTAATTGGTTTGGGATAAAGACCCCATTGGTAGCAATTGATAATAAAAATGTACCAACTACTATTGAAATAATGCATTTGATGTGTCTTGATGTAACTTTAACATTCTTCATACTTACACTGCCTTTCTCATTACCTATGTAGGGTTTTAGAGTAATATTTTACCTTGAATTTTGATTATAAAAATCGTATAATTAATAATTAAACATATTGGAGATTATGTCTAATTGAAATTACTAAAGCTTGGTAAATTTTATATATATAACTTATTATTATAGAGCTATCTCCAAAAAATGCAAGTGTTTTTAAAAAATATTTATTGTAAAAATTTGGGTTATTATTTATTTGAAGGAGTGGGTATTTATGGAATTTTATACAGATTTACACGTTCACACAGTTTCTAGTGGTCATGCTTATAGTACGATTGATGAAAATTTGAGGGTTGCAAGTAGTATTGGGCTAAAGATTTTAGGGATTTCTGACCATACAGAAGGGTTACCTTGGGGTGCTGGGCTTTATCACTTTAATAATATGAAAATTTTGCCAAGAGAAAAATATGGGGTTACGTTACTTAGAGGTGCAGAAACAAATATTGTTGATTATAATGGAACGATTGATATTCCTGAGAGTTCAACAAGAAGTCTTGATTATATAATTGCGAGTTTGCACGTGCCTTGTATTGAGCCAAATTCTGATAAAGCTTTGGTTACTCGTGGAATTATTGGTGCTATGGAAAATCCGTTGGTAAAAATTATTGGTCACCCTGGGGATACTCAATACCCTATGGATTTTGAAATTTTGGCCAAAAAATCGAGAGAAACCAATACTTTGCTTGAGCTTAACAATTCTTCATTAAAGCCAACTAGTTCAAGAAAAGGTGCTGTTGAAAATTTAACTGAGATGTTAAAGGTATGCAATAAGCATGATTTGCCAATAATCTTAAATACTGATGCGCATTGGGCTGATGAAGTTGGAGATTTTACAGAGGCTACTAAATTGGTTGAAGCTGTTGGGTTTCCTAAGGATTTAATTATTAATACACAGCCTGAGAAGTTGTTAGAATTTTTGAATGTTGATTTATCTAAATAAAAAATGTTGTGGTTCTTTCCTTTATTAATGGGGTTACTGTTTTTGGAAAGTTTGCAACATAAGAAGTTTTGGTTTGTGGTAAAGGAGTAATAATGAATTTTGTAGAAGGACTTAATGAAATGCAAAAAGAGGCCGTTCTTTATAAAGATGGTCCAATGCTTATTTTGGCAGGAGCAGGCTCAGGAAAAACCAGAGTTTTGACTCATAGAATTGCTCATCTTATTGAAAATGAAGGGGTGAAACCATGGTCGATATTGGCCATTACATTTACAAATAAGGCTGCTAAAGAGATGAGAGAACGTCTTGAAAAGTTGGTTGATGAACAAGCGTCTAAAGATATGTGGGTGAGTACTTTTCATTCGATGTGTGTTAGAATTTTGAGAAGAGATGCTGATAAATTGGGATATGAAAAATATTTTACAATTTATGATACTTCTGATCAAAAAGCTGTTATCAAAGAGGCTATCAAAATTAAAAATGTAAATGAGAAAAATTTTGCAGTTGGTGATATGCTTGGTGCTATTAGTAGTATGAAAAACCAACTTATTTTCCCAAAGAAAGCTTTGCAACAGGCGACGGATTATAGGGAAAGAGTGATTGCTGAAATTTATGATATTTATCAGAAGAAATTGTATGAAAATGGAGTTATGGATTTTGATGATTTGTTGGTAAATACGTGCAAATTATTTCAAAATTACCCAGAAACTTTGGAATATTATCATAAAAAGTTTAGATATATTTTGGTTGATGAATATCAAGATACAAACTTAGTGCAGTATTGGCTTGTTAAAAAGTTGGCTATGGTTCATCAAAATTTGTGTGTTGTTGGTGATGATGACCAGTCAATTTATGGTTGGCGTGGTGCTGATATTCGTAATATTTTGGGGTTTGAGGAGGATTTTGCTGGGGTAAAAGTTATTAAACTTGAGCAAAATTATCGTTCAACCAAAAATATTTTGGAGGCTGCAAATAATGTGGTTGCAAACAATATGGGCAGAAAATCTAAGCAGTTATGGACTCAAAAAGATGCTGGTGAATTAATTAGTATTTTGCAGGTGGATAATGAATATCGTGAAGCTGATACTATAATCCAGCTTATAAATCATCAGCAAAATAAAAATAATCGTGGGTTTAATGATTTTGCTGTTTTGTATAGAACAAACGCCCAATCTCGTGCTATTGAGGAGAAGATGATACAAAATTCTATTCCTTATAGACTTTTGGGAGGGGTAAGGTTTTATGAGCGTAAAGAAATTAAAGATTTGATTGCATATTTGAGGGTTATTTCAAATATTAAAGATGAGGTTGCTATTAAGAGAATTATTAATGTTCCAAAAAGAGGAATTGGTGCAACTACTGTAGAAAATATTTCGGCTTATGCTCTTGAGTTTGGAATGGATTTTTTTGAGGTTGCAAAGATTTGTAAGGAGATGGGTGTTCTTGGGAATGCTCCTGCTACAAAGGTTTTGGGCTTTGTATATATGATAGAAACTCTTAGAGATGTTGCAAAATCTAACGATGTAAAGTTAATTTTGGAAACTTTAATTCAACAAGTTGGTTACATTGAATATATTAACCTTGAATATAAAGATGAAGAGAAAGATAAACTTAAAGATAGGTTGGATAATATTTCAGAGTTAATTAATAAGACTGCTGGATATATGAAAAATACGGACGAGCCTTCATTAGATGGATTTTTGGAGGAAGTTGCGTTGGTGGCTGATGTTGATAATTATGACCAAGAGAGTAATTCTGTAGTTTTGATGACGCTTCATAGTGCCAAAGGTCTTGAGTTTCCTGTAGTTTTTATGCCGGGTGTTGAAGAAGGAATTTTCCCAAGTAATAGAAGTGTGCAGGATAATGATTTGGAGGAAGAACGTCGTCTGATGTATGTTGGGATTACTAGAGCTGAGGAGCAATTATACATTTTGCATACAAATGAGAGAACTCTTTATGGAAATAGGAAATCCGTTGAAGCTTCTAGGTTTATAAAAGAAATTCCTGAACATCTTACAAACTTGCAAAAATTAAATGTTCGTGAAAAAACAAAAACCTCATCTTACCAATCATCTCCCAAAAGACCTACTCCGTTTCAACAAAAATCTCCAATTGGAAAGCAAGTTGAGGTACAAAGTTTTGATGTTGGGGAGAAGATTAAGCATATGAAGTTTGGAGTTGGAATTATTGCAGAAGTTAGTGGGGAGAATGTTTCTATTAATTTTGAAAGTGGCGAAACTCGCAAGCTAAATACCAAGTTTGCACCACTAAAAAAGATTGCTAATTAAATAGTTTTGAAAAACTACCATTTATTTTGATTGTGGTAGTTTTTTTTGGGGGCTTTAAGTTAAATATTATAATAAAGTCGAAAAATAAAGACTTGAATATTTTATCAGTAATGTTATAATGAAATTATACTAAACCTCGAAAAAAGAGGAATAAGTTACCTTACAAAAAAATAGGAATTTTATGGAAAAGTTATGAAGGCTAAATGATGGGAAGTGTTACATATCAAAAAGGGAAAGTTACTTGTCTGAAACTAAGAATTTTCAAGTAAATATGAAGAATTCGCAAAAATTTATATCAAAAGGAGGGGCTACTAGGCAAATTAATTTGTCCTTATTTTTAGTAGCAAATTAAATTAATGAAAAACACTAAAACTTTAAGTAAGCAAATGAAGTTTACTATGAATATGATGATGGGCATTATATTAGTGTGCATAACATCTTTTCAAGTTGTAAAATTAGTAGTAGATACAAGAGCTAACAGTCTTACAATACTTCAAAAAAATACAAATTTAGCAACAACAACTTTTAATGGTTGGTTAGGTGAGAGAGCTGCTATTGTGGATACTCTTGCTCGTGATATTGCTATTGGGGAAACGTATAACAATTTGCCAGACCTAAAAAAATATTTGTCAGAGCAAGTTAAGGATAGACAATTTATTGATGCATTTTATTTTGGAACTCCAGATAATCAAATTGTGCATTCAGGAAATTGGACAGCTACTCCTGATTTTGATGTAACACAACGTATCTGGTGGCAAGGGGCATTGGAGACAGATGGGGCCTATGTAACTGATGTATATTCTTTTGATGCAATAACTGGTGAATTAGTTATTATTATTGCTCAAAAAGTTATAGTAAATTCTCGAGTTGTAGGGGTATTGGCGGCCAACGTTACTGTATCTACACTAGAAAATTTTGTTGAAGAATTGTCTGAAGGGGATAAGAGTAAAATTTTTATTGTTAATAATGATAACAATATATTAATTCACCCTGATACAAATGTAAACTCAACTATAGATAGTATTACACATATTTTGGAGTTAGGTCCAGAATATCAAAAAATGATTAATGCACAACCAGGAGAAGTAGTTAAGATTGAGGTAAAAAACTTTGGTGACACATACACTACTTATAATCAGATAGATGGGACAGGCTGGAAGATTGTGGCAAGCCAAGTAAATGACACGTGGTATAATATTTGGGTGCATGTAGCAACTAGTGTAATTATTGTGTGTATTGCACAACTAATTATAGGAATATTTATAAATATACTTGCAAAACGTATGTTTGACCCTATTCAACAAGTGTCTGAGTCACTTGGAGAGGTGGCAAAAGGAAATATGAAAGTTAACGTTAATCATATTCCAAGACAAAGTCAAGAAGTTGCATTTTTGGTGCAATCAACGGATACACTCTCTACAAATTTAGATGCATACATCAAAGAGATTGCAGATATTTTGGAGAATTACGCAGATGGTAATTTTACAAAGCTACCAACCATAAAATACCTTGGGGATTTTGAGAGAATTTATCATTCATTATTTAATATTTCAGATAGTCTAAAGGGAGTATTAGGTCATACGATTAATTCTTCTCATGAAGTTGATACGATATCTAGCCAATTGGCAGCTTCGGCAGAACAATTAGCAAATGTTACGACTGACCAAACTGTTTTGGTTGAAGAATTTAAACAAGCTACAACAGATGTTGCAGATAAGATTTTAGATGATATTGATCAAATTTCAAAAAGTTATGAAATCAATTTGGACATGGCTAAAAAAGCTGAAGATGGAAAAATCTTGGTTGTGGAAATGGTTGAGACTATGGAAAAAGTAACTAATTCTACACAACAAATTTCTGAGATTATTTCTTCGATTGATGATATTGCAACTCAAACCAATTTATTAGCCCTAAATGCAGCAATAGAAGCAGCAAGAGCTGGAGAAAGTGGAAAAGGTTTTGCGATTGTAGCAGGAGAAGTTCGTGAACTTTCTATTAAGACAACAGAAATTGTTAAGCAGATTTATGAGATGTTAAAAGTAAATGTGGATACTGTTTCTCAAAGTGAGCAAATTGTATCTCAAACGACAAATGCCCTTGATGAAATCGTTAAAACTACTGCTGAAGGTGCTGAAGTTTCTAAGGCAATCAAAGACCATGCACTAGACCAAAAACACGCGCTTGAAAATATCATTAAAGGTACAAATCGACTGGTTGATAGAGTTAGTCGTGTATCTGGTATTTCTGAAGAAAATTTGGCAGTGAGTCAAGAGCTTTCTGGGCAAGTTTCAGAATTACGTGAGCAAATTGATAAATTTACAATTTAATAATATATTGTTTAGTTCCTAGTCATAAAGGCTAGGGGCTTTTTATTGTATTTGTATACAAGTTTATGATAAAATTAACGAGTGTATAAAATGTACACAATAGATATTTTTATAATTTATGTCATATATTTACTTGAACATTTTGTACACAATGATATAATAATAGAGATTAGTTTGGGGTGATACTATATATGGAGAGGGGGAAAAGATTATTTAATATGAATATGTGAGAAATTGATTTGGGGGGGTTATCCCTCTTGTTGAGATACATATTTTTTTAGAGTTTAACAATATGACAAAATTAATTTATAGTTTAGAAAAGGGTTAACGTTAAAGGAGGAGTTTATGAAAAGGTTTCATAGTATTAGTTTGCGTCGTCAAACACGGGGTATGTTTAACATTTTGATGGCGACAATGCTAATTGTAACAACATTATTTCAAATTATTAATTTAACATTGAGTACTTCAAAGGGGAGTCTTGCACTGCTTGCCAAAAATACAAATTTGGTATCAACAAAATTTTCGGGGTGGATACAAGATAATTTGACAGTATTAGATACATTAAAAAGAGAAATTGTAATTAGCAAACGGTATAGCACCTTAAATTCATTAAAAACTTACTTAAATCTACAAAGTCAAGATAGAAAATATATTCAATCTATGTATTTTGCAGATGTAAATGGTAATGTTATTCATTCTGGAACTTGGACACCACCAGCAAATTTTGATGTAAAGACTCGTGATTGGTGGCAAGGAGCAATGAATTCCGATGGACCATATATTACAGATACTTACGCAGATTCAGAAACTGGGGACTTAGTAATAATAATGGCTGAGAAAGTGTATGATGGAAATAATCTTGTAGGGGTATTAGCTATAAATGTTGATATTTCATCATTACAAGGGTTTATTGCAGACTTATCATCAGAAACTAGAGTTTTTGTGCTGAATGAAGATAATAATATTTTAATTCACCCAAATGATACAATTCAAACAGATTATTATGAGCATAAAGTTCATGTTACAGAGCTTGAGCCAAAATACATTAATTTGATTAATGCTAATGAGGGAGATATCGTTAAGATTAGTCATAGTGAGTTAGGCAGAATTTATACTTCATACAACTATATTGAAGGAACAAATTGGAAAATTATAACGACTGAACCACATCAAATATTTAAACAAGTTTCAATCCATATATTTGCGAGTTTAATAATTATGTTGGTGGCCCAAGTAGTTACAACAATTACAACAAACAGATTTACAAAACGTTTATTAGGACCTGTAAAAGAAGTTTCTGTAATTTTGGATCAGATTTCTAAGGGGACACTCAAAGTAAACACATTAAATATTCCTGTTGAGAGTGAGGACCTTGCTCTTTTGGTATGTTCAGCAAACACATTATCAATCAACTTGCAAGATTATATTAATGAGATTGACACAATATTAGATGCATTTGCAAACGGAGATTTTACTCCAGAGCCAACCAAAGAATATTTTGGGGATTTTGAGAAAATCCATGACTCATTAGTGGAGATTTCTGGAGGATTAAAAAACTTGATTGGTTCTACAATTTATGCAGCAGAAGAAGTTGATGATGCGGCACAACTTTTGGCTTCATCAGCTATAAGCCTTGCAGACCTTACGATGGATAAACAGACATTAATTAAAGAATTTAGAGAAGTGGCATTGGCTGTTTCTGATAGGATTGATAGAGATATTGAAAGTGTGAATGTAAGTTCTTTGATTACAAAAGATATGACCAAAAAAGCAGCAGATGGAAAAGAATTAGTGCTTGAGATGGTTGATGCTATGCATGATATAACTCATTCTACACAACAGATTTCTTCTGTAATTACAGCAATTGATGAAATTGCAACTCAAACCAATTTATTAGCCCTAAATGCAGCAATAGAAGCCGCAAGAGCTGGGGAAAATGGAAAAGGATTTTCGATTGTAGCAGCAGAAGTTAGAGACCTTGCAACAAAGACCAGCGATATTGTAAAAGGCATTTATGATATGTTAAATCTGAATTATGATAGTGTACAAAAAGGGGAGAGAGTGGTTGAGGCTACAGCAACAGCACTAGAAACTATAGTTGAGTCAACAAGTGAGAGCGCACAACTTTCAGAAACTATACGTATGCACTCATTGGAGCAGAAAAAGTCTATTGATAAAATGGTAAATACAACAGGAAGATTAGTTGAGTCATTAGGAAATGTTTCTGGGATTTCGCAAGAGAATGTAGCAATTAGTGAGGAGTTAGCAGGCCAATCTGATGAGCTTCGAGATAGAGTAAGTAAGTTTAATATAGAATAGGAAATTTAAAAATAGGTTGTAAATTAAAAAGTTTACAACCTATTTTTTTGCAAATAGTTATTTTTGATGAGAGGGTGGAGGGGTTTACCCCTCCAAGGAACGCAGTTTCTTAACCATATAAAAACATATGATTTTAAAAAAGTTTACAGCCTATTTTTGGGTGTGATATACTAAAATAAAACTGAGGGGGTTAGTATGGTTAGCGAAAGACTAAAGTTTCTTAGAGAAAAGAAAGATTTAACTAAAAAGGATATGGCACAATATTTGGGTGTATCTGATAGAAAATATGGATTGTTGGAAAGTGGAAGCAACCATTTAAATGAGGAGCAAATTAGAAGTTTGGCAAAATATTTTGAGGTAAACGCTGACTATTTGTTGGGAATGAGTGATACTCCAAATCATGAACGCCAAATAGTTGACTCAACAAGAAATATTTTTTCAAATAGACAAGTAAAGGATACGTTGTTAAAGGCATTGTTATCGACAAAAGAAGCAAGGCTTGAGTTGTATAATGCGCTAAATGGTACAAGCTATACGATGGAAGATGAATTAATAGACATGACATTAGATGATGTAATATTTTTGCAAATTAAAAATGATGTGTCGTTTTTGATAGCGAATACACTAAATTTATATGAGCATCAATCTTCTTACAATCCAAATATGCCACTTAGAAATTTGTTTTATTATGTAAAACAGTTGGAACAACTTGTTAGAGGGAAAAATATGTTTAGTTCAAAATTAATAGAACTAGATACCCCGATTTTTGTTGAGCTATATAATGGCAAAAGGAAAAGACCAGAAGTATCAACAGTAAAATTGTCAGATGCATTTAAGGCAAAAGGAGAAAAGGGAGAAAATATTGGAGGATTGGAACTAACGGTAACAGTCTATAATATTAACAAAGGGTATAATCAAAATTTGATGAAGAGTTGTGAAATATTAGATGGATACTCATTTTTAGTAGATAGATTAAGACATTACGAAAGTAAAGGATATGATAAGGTAGAAGCAGTAAAAGGAGCTATTCATGATACTATTTCAGAAGATAAAATAGCAGAGTTTTTAAAGAAGAAAGGAAGTGAAGCAATGGAATTTATTTTGGCAGAGTATGACGCACTATCAGTACAAGAAGATTTTATTGCAGAAGGAATTGAGATTGGAAGAGAGCAAGGAAGAGAAGAAGGGAGAGAAGAAGGGATAGATATTGGAATAGAACGAGGTAAGCTTTTGGCAGCAAAAAATCTGCTGGATATACTTGATGATAAAACAATTGCTGAACGAATGGAGTTACCAATAGAAATAGTGGCTGAGATTAGAAAACAAAATAGCAAAATATAATAATTATATAGAAATAGGTTGTAAATTAAAAAGTTTACAGCCTATTTTTTGGTGTGATATACTAAAATAAAACAGAGGGGGTTAGTATGGTTAGCGAAAGACTAAAGTTTCTTAGAGAAAAGAAAGATTTAACTAAAAAGGATATGGCACAATATTTGGGTGTATCTGATAGAAAATATGGATTGTTGGAAAGTGGAAGCAACCATTTAAATGAGGAGCAAATTAGAAGTTTGGCAAAATATTTTGAGGTAAACGCTGATTATTTGTTGGGAATGAGTGATACTCCAAATTATGAACGCCAAATAGTTGACTCAACAAGAAATATTTTTTCAAATAGACAAGTAAAAGATACGTTGTTAAAGGCATTGTTATCGACAAAAGAAGCAAGGCTTGAGTTGTATAATGCGCTAAATGGTACAAGCTATACGATGGAAGATGAATTAATAGACATGACATTAGATGATGTAATATTTTTGCAAATTAAAAATGATGTGTCGTTTTTGATAGCGAATACACTAAATTTATATGAGCATCAATCTTCTTACAATCCAAATATGCCACTTAGAAATTTGTTTTATTATGTAAAACAGTTGGAGCAACTTGTTAGAGGGAAAAATATGTTTAGTTCAAAATTAATAGAACTAGATACCCCGATTTTTGTTGAGCTATATAATGGCAAAAGGCAAAGACCAGAAGTATCAACAGTAAAATTGTCAGATGCATTTAAGGCAAAAGGAGAAAAGGGAGAAAATATTGGAGGATTGGAACTAACGGTAACAGTCTATAATATTAACAAAGGGTATAATCAAAATTTGATGAAGAGTTGTGAAATATTAGATGGATACTCATTTTTGGTAGATAGATTAAGACATTACGAAAGTAAAGGATATGATAAAGTAGAAGCAGTAAAAGGAGCTATTCATGATACTATTTCAGAAGATAAAATAGCAGAGTTTTTAAAGAAGAAAGGAAGTGAAGCAATGGAATTTATTTTGGCAGAGTATGACGCACTATTAGTACAAGAAGATTTTATTGCAGAAGGAATTGAGATTGGAAGAGAGCAAGGAAGAGAAGAAGGAAGAGAAGAAGGGAAGGACATTGGGAGAGAAGAAATGAAACTTTCTATGATAAAAAACTTGCTGGATATACTTGATGATAGTAAAATTGCAGAAATAGCAGAGTTACCAATAGAAATAGTGGCTGAAATTAGAAAACAAAATAGCAAAATATAATCATTATATAGAAATAGGTTGTAAATTAAAAAGTTTACAACCTATTTTTTATGCAAAAATTAGAAAGAAAACTATGAAAGTAAAATTGCTTCTAGGTAACGTTTGAGATATAGAAATAGAAAACTAGATTTTGAAAAATCGTGGAGATATTAAAAATTTGTCAAGTTGCCATTTTTTTAGGTGGCTAGATAAATTTAATAATTTGGAAGCTTATTAAATTTATAAAATGACAGTTGAAGCACTGAAAAAACAAATTTCCAAATAGTTATGATTTGTTCGTATTATTGTATACAATACCTATTTAGCTTGCAAATCATATATATCTACTTGAATAATTTGTATACAATGATATAATTATAGAATAGGTGATAAATAGGATTTGATATAAATACTATTACTTATATTCAGAAAAGAGATATAGGCATATTTTTTTGGTATGGCTAGGAAGGATTTAGGGGTTATCTACATATCAGCAGTATGAAAGTTGCATTATATCGATTTTCAAAATATGATATTTCACACCACACACTTATAAAAAGGAGGAAGACTACTATAGGAATTAGTAGTTATGAAGGGAATATGGAGTATTCTAAAAAGGTTAGTTTGCGCCGTCAGACAAACAAAATGTTTAATATATTGATGGCATGTGTATTAATTGTAACAACAACATTACAAATTGGGACTTCTGTGTACAATAGACATGAGAATGCACTTGGTTTATTATCAAAAAATACTCAATTAGTAGCAACAAAGTTTTCGGGCTGGGTAAATGAAAGTTTGGCAGTCCTAGATACTATTAGCCGAGAAATCATCATTGGTAATAGGTATGATGATTTGGAGGAACTAAAGAAATATTTATCTTTACAGGTACAAAATAGAGAATATATTGAGTCTATGTATTTTGCAGATGCAAGAGGAACAGTGGTTCATTCTGGGGCTTGGACTCCTCCTTCGGGATTTGATGTATCAACTCGTGATTGGTGGATAGGAGCAATGAATAGTGTTGGGCAACATGTTACAGATACGTATTCAGACTCGGTAACAGGAAACTTAGTAATTATTATGTCGCAAAAAGTTTATATTGGGTTAGAGTGTGTTGGAGTATTAGCGATTAATGTTGGTATTTCATCATTAGAAAGTTTTGTATCAGATTTATCATATGGAGATAATACAAAAGTTTGTGTTATAAATGAGCAAAATAATGTACTAATTCACCCAGACCCTGCAGTACAAACAGATTTTTATGAAGAAAAAGTTCATATTACAGCACTTGGAGAAGATTATAGCAAATTAATGGAAAAAAGAGAGGGAGAAGTAATTACAATTACCCACCCCGACTTAGGAAGAACGTTTACTTCTTATAATTATATTGATGGAACTAATTGGAAAATTGTTGCATCAGAAACTTCAAATGTATTTAACGAAGTTTTACTTCATATTGGGTTAAGTTTAGTAATGATGGTTACTGTTCAGCTAATTACAAGCTACATAACAGATAGGTTTACACGCAGATTATTAGAGCCAGTAAAAATAGTTTCGCAAACATTAAATAATATTGCAGAAGGAAAGTTACAAATTGATATTTTAGATGGAATTAGTGTTGAGAGTGAGGACGTTGATATTTTAATAACATCAGCAAATTTATTATCAACAAATCTAAAAGATTATATGAAAGAAATTAGTTATATTTTGTCACAATTTTCGGTCGGAGATTTTACACCAACTCCAACAAAAGATTATCATGGGGATTTTATTATAATTCATGACTCATTGATGGTAATTTCTGAAGGTCTAACAAATTTGGTGGGAGCAACAGTGTATGCAGCAGAAGAGGTTGATACAGCAGCCCAACAATTATCATCATCAGCGATATATCTTGCAGATTTAACTATGAAGCA
>MDSP01000012.1_pt1 | contig 45425 bp, 35 predicted proteins | sample 1005811 | NCBI WGS metagenome assembly MDSP01 (sample SAMN05526596, study PRJNA338239) | gut metagenome | isolation source: stomach gut content | host: Naso elegans | place: Saudi Arabia: Red Sea | collected 2011-04
ATTCAATCAAATATTTGATTAAATCAAGTGGCATTCCTAGCCAATCATGAAAAGAATAAATAATTCTTTGGTCAGCATCACTAAGCAATCTCCCAAGAGCCTCCTCAGCACATCTAAAAATAAGAGTTACTGGGTCGATGTCTTCGTTCATAATATTTAGTTCAGAAGAAGAATAGTCCTTATCATCAGATGGAGGCACATTATCAGGGATTGAAACCTCTTCCACAACTTCATCTTGAGTTTCTTCTTTTTGGGTAGTAGTGTTATTTGGACAAAGCAACATTGTAATATTAGCTTCACGTTTTTTGGGTGGATCGATATTTAGTATAACTTCTGGGGCATTTTTATTGGAAAATTGTAATACGCCTTTATCATGCCAATAGTTTAGCGCCATAATGATTTCGGAATAAAGCATACCCGTTTGGTTGATAATTTGTTCCCAATTATAACCAGTGGGTGTTGTTGCATTACAATTTAAAAGTGCTACATACACCTTAACAAAGCTACCATTTGCCTCAGCCATAAAGTTTTCAATAAACCAACTAGGAACAGAAATAGTTGGTTTTTTTGTTTGTTGTAATTTTGAAATAGCCATAAAAGCCTCCCATCTTAGGTAAAATAAATCCCCCGATTTCCCGAGGGATTAAAAAATCTATTGTCCTAGCAAAATATCAGCAACTTGATTGATATTGCCAGCACCCATAGTAATAATCATATCTTTTGGTACACAGTTTATAAGTAAATGGTCTGCAATCTCATCAAAATCTTCAATATAAGTAACATCACAACCTTTATTTTCTAACAAAGTAACGATATCTTTTGCATGGATATCTTTTGGGTCTTTTTCTCGTGCAGCATAAATATCGGTAATAATAATGTGGTCAGCCAAACTTAAAGACTCAGCAAAGCCAGTAAGAAACGCTTTAGTTCTAGTATAAGTATGAGGTTGGAACACTACATAAATTGAATTATGAGGGTAATTTCTAGCAGCATTTAAAGTTGCACTAATTTCTGTTGGGTGGTGGGCATAATCATCAATAATTACAATATCATGAACATATCCCTTAACTTGAAAACGTTGGTCAACCCCAGTAAAATCAAATAGTGCATTGGCCATATCAGCAAACATAATTTTCATAAAGTTTGAAGTTGCACAAGTACTAAGCGCATTTAAAATATTATGGGCACCAGTAGCTCTTAGTTTAATTTGCCCAATTTCTTCACCCTTATAAACAACATCAAAAGTAGCATGAGCAAACTCATTAAACGTCACATTGATTGCACGCCAAGTAGCATTTTCGCTAAAGCCAAAAGTTTCTACTTTGCATTTTGCATCAGAAATTAACTCATTAAAATTTGGGATTTCCTCATTAATAGCCAAAAATCCATGCTCAGGAATTAGGTTAACAAATTGGGTAAATGAATTACGAATATCATTAATATCTTTAAAGAAATCCATATGATCTTCTTCAACGTTTAAAATAATTCCGATTTCTGGAGAAAAATCAAGGAAACTATTTTGATATTCACAAGCTTCTGTAAGAAAATAATTTTTCTCTCCTATATGAATATTGCCACCAATTGCATTTAACATACCTCCAACTGTAATTGTTGGATTTTTTTTGGCCTCTAACAAAATTTCGGCAAGCATAGAAGTAGTTGTAGTTTTGCCATGAGTCCCAGAAACACAAATAGCAGTTTCGTAAATACTCATCAAAAGACCCAAAAATTTTGAGCGACTAAGTACGTATTTTACAGTTTCTCGTGCCTTTACAAGTTCTTCATTATCAGGAGCAATCGCACCAGTATAAACTACCATATCAATATCATCACAAATATTATTAGCACTATGAGTTGGAATAACTGTAATTCCTAGTGTTTCTAGGTGCTTTGTAGTATGAGAACTCATTCTATCAGACCCACTAATGCTATATCCGTTTGTATGCATAATATGAGCCAGACCACTCATACTAATTCCACCAATTCCAATAAAGTGTATCTTGTTAATACTATCCATAGGAATATTTAAATTTTTATTTGCCATAGTTAATTCCTTTCAGCTTAATCAAAGTTAATGTTTAATATAGGTTATATTTATGTTCATTATGGAGGGGTACAACCTAACTATTTTCAATTAGTGTATAAAATTTTTCAGACAACACGCATAAGGCTATTAAAACCTATAGTTACAAATTTATTAAAACCTAAAGTTAAATAATTTGTAAAATTGTAAGAGTAAATGTTAACAAAATTGAGTTTTTATTACTTATTTTTATGTTAATAGTGTTAGTATACCATATATAGCCAATACTTTAAATGAATTTTGGCAAAATTTCGGGGCAATCTATGTAGTGGGTAATTTATAATTATGTGCCAAATATAAAGAAAGACTCCTCTTAATTATCCACAAGAAAAATTTCTCCAAATATCTGATGGAAAACAAAAAGACAAACTATTTAAGGATAAGATTTAGGAATATAGCTTAATTAAATTTGGAAAATGAATAAAAGATTATAGCATAATTTATCAAAAGAGTACGGAATAAATTGTATACACTTTATCCAATAAAGTTTGAAATTATTAAAATATTATTTAAAATATAATCTTTTGCGTAAGTTGGTATTTTTTTGGTCAAGCCCACATATTATAAATTATGCAAGGGATTACATTATTTTCCACAAAATAACTACTTGAAACTATATCCAGATTTCTTTATTAGGAAACTTAGATATATTTACAAAGTGTTTTTTGTTAATAATTTTATATATGTTTATATTGTTTTGAAAAAGACAATGTGGTAAAGTATATATAAGGAGCAACACAATACTAACTGTAAGGGGGCAATGTATGGAAAGAAAAGAAATGATTGCAATGTTATTAGCAGGAGGTCAAGGAAGCCGTTTAGGAATTCTGACTCAGCAAATTGCAAAACCAGCCGTAATGTTTGGAGGAAAATATAGAATTATTGACTTCCCACTTAGCAACTGTATTAACTCGGGGATTGACACTGTGGGGGTTTTAACACAGTATGAGCCACTTGTATTAACAAAACATATTGGTATTGGAGTTCCTTGGGACTTAGACCTAAACTACGGAGGAGTTAGTACATTATCTCCATTCGTAACAGGAAACCAAGGGGAATGGTATTCAGGAACTGCAAATGCTATTTATCAAAATATTAAATTTATAGATTCATACCAACCAGAGTACGTACTTATTTTATCTGGTGACCATGTATACAAAATGGATTACAGCGAAATGTTAGACTACCACAAAGAAAAAGGTGCTAGTGCAACAATTGCAGTAATGGAAGTTCCTTGGGAAGTTGCAAACCAATTTGGTATCATGAACACAGATGACAACAAAAAAATCGTAGGTTTTGAAGAGAAACCAGCAAACCCACAAAGTAACCTAGCATCAATGGGAATTTATATCTTCAATTGGAAAGAGTTAAGACAAGCTCTAATTGAGGACAATGAAATTCACAATGATAGTGACTTTGGTATGCATATTATTCCAAGTTTCTTAAATGGTGGCGAAGAAGTTTTTGCATATCCATTTGACTCTTATTGGAAAGATATTGGAACAATCGAAGCTTACTGGACTGCAAACATGGAGCTTGCATATGTTGTACCAGAGTTTAACTTATACGATAACTTCTGGCAAATCTACACAAATTCAGATAACTATGGACCACAATTTGTTGGAACAGAAGCAGATGTAAATCATTCATTAGTTTCAAAAGGTTGCCAAGTTGAAGGAACTGTAGAAAACTGTATCCTTAGTCCAAACGTAAAAATTGCAAAAGGTGCTGTTGTTAAAAATAGTATCATTATGGAAAATAGCGTTGTGGAAGAAGGTTGCGTATTAGATAGATGTATCATTTCAGAAAAAACAACTATCGGACGTAATGTAAGAATTGGTGAAGGTGAAGATATCATCAACGAAAATAAACCTAAAGTTTACAACAGTGGAATTAGTGTAATCGGAATGAATACAGTAGTGCCTGATAACGTTGTAATTGGTAAAAACTGCGAAGTTGGTGGACATACAACGGCAGAACACTATGAAAATGGTCACTTACCAAGTGGAAAATCATTAATCGTTGAAGGAGGAACACTATGAAAGCAGTTGGAATTATTTTAGCAGGTGGTAAAAAAAGCTCTATGGGAGATTTAGCAAGCCATAGAAATGTTGCAGCAATGCCAGTTGGTGGAGCATACCGTGCAGTGGATTTTACATTAAGTAACTTTAGCCACTCAGGCATCAAAAAAGTTGCATTAATTACACAATTTAACACACGTTCATTATTTGACCACATTTCTTCTTCAAAATGGTGGAACTTTGGACGTAAAACAAGTGGATTATATATCTTTACTCCACATATGTTAAATTCTGATTCATTATCTTTTAGAGGAACAGCAGATAGTATTTTCCAAAATATCGCATTCCTTAAAAAAAGTAATGAACCATATGTAGTAATTACTTCAGCTGAACAAGTTGTGAGCATTGATTACACAGACGTAATTAAATATCACGAAGAAAAAGGTTCAGATATTACTATGGTATGTAAAGATTTAGGAGAGGCTGATGTAAGAGATTACGGAGTAGTTTCACTAGACCACAACAGCCGTATGTTAGAATTTGAAGAAAAACCATTATTCCCACAACAATCAACTATTTCTTTAGGGACATATGTAATTGGTCGTCAATTATTAATTGACCTATTAGAAGAAGTACACTGTGAAGGACGTTTTGATTTCGTATTAGATATTTTAGTACGTTATAGAAAAAAATTAGTTGTAAACGCATATATGTTTGAAGGATATTGGAGAACTATCAAAGATGTACCAGAGTTCTACAAACTTAATATGGATTTCTTAAACGCAGACGTTAGAAATGAAATTTTTGAAGCTAATGGTCCAGTTTACACAAAACCAAAAGACGATCCACCAGTAAAATATAGCTCAACTTGCCACGTTACTAATAGTATCCTAAACGGAGGAGATATTATTAACGGAACTGTTGAAAACTCTGTAATCTTTAGAGATGTTTTCGTAGGTGAAGGAGCAATCGTTAAAAACTCTGTAATCATGGAAGGTTGTACAATCGGAAATGGTGCAGTAGTTGAAAACATGATTTTAGACAAAGTTGTTTCAGTAGGAGAAGGTCAACAATTAATTGGAGATCCAGAAAATATTGGAGTAATTGCTAAAAGAAGTATCGTTTAATACAAAAAGAACTTATAGATTGATAGTCTATAGGTTCTTTTTATTTGCCAAAAATACTTAATTTTCTAAAAATTAAAATCAAAAACTTACTGTAGATTGATAAAAAATTACCAAAACTCTGGATAACATTATTTGTCGGTTTTTAAACTTTATTAAAATTTATATTAATTATATATAACGAAAATATTAAATAAACTAAAGATTAATTAATATTTTTGCTTAACAACTAGGGCAAATTGCTATTTTTAAAGTAAAATTTTATTATATTCCCACCTAAATATATAATAATTTGACAAAAAAATCTATGAAAATTGGTTATATAGTAGTCTAAAATTATCGTTTTAATACCAAATTTTACGATAACAGGTTAAATTTATCAAAAATTAATATTAAACCACATCTATATTAAAAAATATATTGATTAATAGGTAATAATAGTATATAATCAAAAATATAACTTTTAACAAATTTGAAATTGGCTATAGGGTGGGGACACCGAGGCTAGAAAACAGGAGGATTTTGCTAATGGAAATTACAGATATCAGAGTAAGAAAAATTAACAAAGACGGGAAGATGAAAGCAGTAGTATCAGTTACTTTTGACAATGAATTTGTAGTTCATGATATCAAGGTAATTGAAGGGGACAAAGGAAGATTTATTGCAATGCCAAGTAGAAAAACGTTAGATGGGGAGTTTAGAGATATCGCTCACCCAATCAATTCTGAAACAAGAGATAGAATTCAAAAAACTGTTCTTGAAAAATATGAATTGGTGCTTGTAGCTGAAGATGACAGTGCAAATGAGGAAGTTGCAGTATTTGCAGAGTAGTCTTACATAAATACCAGAAGGGTCTAATAGCTGATAAGTTAGCTATAGACCTTTTTTGAGCGTAATTTTGCATAAATCGGCAACGATTATGATAAAATGTAGAGTAGAAGTGGTATCGAGAAAATTTAAAGGTGGTATAGAAATGAAAATTAAAGCAGTAATTTTAGCAGCTGGGCAAGGTACACGAATGAAGTCTGAGAAACCAAAAGTTCTTCATGAGATTTTGGGAGAGCCAATGGTAACGTATCCAATAAATGCGGCCAAAAGTGTTGGTGTATCTGATGTTTGTTTGATTGTTGGGCATAAGGCAGATGAGGTTAAGAAAGTGGTTGGAGATGGTGTTTGTTATTGTTTGCAAAAGGAGCAATTAGGAACTGGGCATGCTGTAATTCAGGCACTAGATTTTATTGGAGATGAGGGAGAAGTATTTGTATTATGTGGGGATACTCCACTAATTTCAAAGCAATCTTTGGAGAAGTTACAACAAATCCACCGTACAAATGGTGAGGCAGTGACTATACTTTCGTCAATCGTTGATAACCCTACAGGTTATGGGCGTATTGTAAGAGATGAGTATGGTCAATTTAGTGCGATTGTTGAGCAAAAAGATGCAACTCAAGAACAGCAGGCAATACAAGAAATTAACGGTGGAATTTATTTATTTGAGGCTAGCGATTTAAAATATTCTCTTGGTAAACTCACAAATAATAACGCTCAAAATGAATATTATTTAACAGATACTATAGAAATTTTGAGAAATGAAGGAAAGAAGATTGGTGCAGTCGATGTTGATGAGAAAGATATTTTGGGTGTAAACTCAAGAACTCAACTAGCAGAAGCTACACACATTAAAAAGGAAAGAATTAATAATTTTCATATGGAAAATGGCGTAACTATCATTGACCCAGCAAGCACATATATTGGGCCATTAGTTCAAATCGAAAATGATGTTATAATTGAACCGAACTGTTTTATTGATGGTAAAACTATAATTAAAACTGGGTGTATTATTGGTGCTAACTCTAAGTTGAAAAATAGTTCCATTTTGACTGGTGCAGAGGTTTTAAATAGTGTTATACTAGATAGTGAAGTAGGCGAGCGTACTCACGTTGGACCGTTTGCATATTTACGACCAAATAGCAAAGTTGGAAATGATGTAAAAGTTGGAGATTTCGTTGAAATTAAAAACTCTAATATTGGAGATAATACAAAAATTTCGCATCTTACTTATATTGGTGATGCAGATGTTGGTGAAAATGTAAACTTTGGTTGTGGAACAGTGGTAGTTAATTATGATGGTAAAAATAAGCATCGAACTACAATTAAAGATAATGCATTTATAGGTTGTAATACAAATTTAGTTTCTCCAGTTACAGTAGAAAAAAATGCTTATACAGGAGCAGGCTCAACTATTACAAAAGATGTGCCACAAGATAGCCTTGGAATAGCACGTGCCACACAAAGAAATATTGAACAATGGGTTACAAAACGTGACTAAAATTGTGAAGTTTTTGTATACAAAATGAAAATTGGATTGTAAAGACATTTGCAAAGTTGCAATTTAATAGAAATATGGTATAATGAGGTCGAATTTAAACGTAGTAGAATTCTAAGGAGGATATAGTCAAAATGATTAGAAATTACGCAGATATTAAAGTATTTACAGGGAGTGCACACCCAAAGCTAGCTGAACAAATTGCTCAGATGTTAGATATTAAATTAGGAAATGCAGAAGTTACAAAGTTTAGCGATGGGGAAACTGCTGTTAAAATAGATGAAAAAGTACGTGGAACAGATGTATTTATTATTCAACCAACATCAAGACCTGTTAATGACCATCTTATGGAAATGCTAATTATGATTGATGCTATGAAACGTGCATCAGCTGGGCGAATTACAGCAGTAATTCCATACTATGGATATGCAAGACAGGATCGTAAAACTCGTGCTAGAGATCCAATTAGCTCAAAATTGGTAGCAGATATTTTACAAACAGCAGGAGCAGATAGAGTTTTAACTATGGACTTACATTGTACTCAAATTCAAGGTTTCTTTAATATCCCAGTGGATCACCTTGTTGGTATGCCACTTCTTGCGAAATATTACGAAGATAAATTTGGAGATAATATGGAAGATGTTATTGCAGTATCTCCTGATTTAGGAAGTGTAAGCCGTGTTCGTACGTTTGCAACAAGATTAGATATTCCAATTGCAATTATTGATAAGCGTCGCCAAAAAGCTAATGAGTCAGAAGTTATGAATATCATTGGTGATATCAAAGGTAAAAAAGTAATTTTACTTGATGATATGATTGATACAGCAGGAACAATTTGCAATGCGGCAAACGCTCTAAAAGAAAGAGGAGCAGTTGCAGTTTATGCATGTTGTACACATGGAGTACTTTCAGGGCCTGCAGTTGATAGAATTCAAGCTTCAGAAATCGAAGAGCTTGTAGTATTAGATACAATTGCAATTCCAGATGATAAAAAGTTTGATAAGTTACATGAAATTTCTGTTGCACCAATTTTTGCAGATGCAATTAGACGTATTCATGAAGATTTATCAGTATCTAAATTATTTGTTTAGAAAAATTTAAGGGGTAGAGAAAAACTATCCCTTTTTATATTCAAAATAAGAAATTGATGGAGGAAACAAAGTTGAAATTGATTGTAGGGCTTGGAAATATGGGAATAAAGTATTCAAAAACACGCCACAACATAGGTTTTGAAGTGGTGGATTATATTGCACAAGAACATGGCATTAGTCTTAGTAAAAATAAATTTAAGGCTATTATTGGTGACGGTAAAATTAATGGAGAGTCAGTAATAATTATGAAACCTCAAACTTATATGAATTTGAGTGGTGAGGCAATTGCTCCTTGTATGGCATGGCATAAATTGACAAAAGAGGATATAATAATAATATATGACGATGTTTCTTTGGAAGTTGGCGACGTTCGTATAAAAAAATCTGGAAGTGCAGGAGGTCATAACGGAATAAAAAGCATTATAGCACACGTTGGGTCACAAGATTTTCCAAGAATTAAGGTTGGCGTTGGACAAAAGCCACAAGGTTGGGATTTGGCAGACCATGTTTTAGGAAAGTTTTCATTTGCTGAACAAGACATATTAAAAGAGAAATTTCCTTTAATAAATGAAGCAACAGAAAGTTTTGTAACAAAAAATATTGATGTAACTATGAATAATTATAATTCAAAAATAAGACGGTGATAAGATGGAAATAAGAAAATTGGGTTTAGTTGAACCGTTTAAACAACTACCTCAATGGGGGACATTCATTGAAAAATTAAAGACTAAAAATTATGGTACAATCGTAGGAACTGTGGACGCTTGCAAAAGCCATCTAATATATGGAATTTGTGCTGAAACATCTTGCTATCCAATAATTATTACACACAATGATATGGAAGCAAAAAATATATTTGAAGATATGCAGTTTTTATATGGTGAAGAAAATGTGTATTTATATCCAAGCAAAGATATACTTTTTTATGATGCAGATGTTCATAGCATGGATATTACAGCAGAAAGAATGAGAGTTATTAATGCACTAATTGGAAAAAAAGATAGCATTGTTATTATGTCGGTGGAGGCGTTGCTAAATCCATTATCTACCAAAGAAGTATGGCAAAGTTATCATTACAAAATTAAAGAAGGTGATGTAGTTGATATAGATAAATTAACACATTTTCTTTTGGAAGTTGGGTACGAAAGAGTTGCAAAAGTGGAGGCAATAGGGCAGTTTGCAGTGCGTGGAGGAATAGTGGATATTTATTCGCCAACTTATATAATGCCATATCGTATGGAACTTTGGGACAACGAAATCGACTCAATAAGAAGGTTTAACCCGTTAACACAACGCTCAATAGATAAAATTGAGTATTTTACAATTTATCCAAATCAAGAAATTATAGTTCCTGCTAAACATCTAGCAAATTTTATACCAGAAATCAAAGAAGATTTAGAAAACACAGTAAGACGTTTGAATGCAGAAGGAAATCCTGATTTTGCAGAAAGAATTGAAGATAAAGTTAAAGAAAATATTGAGCAAATGTTGCAAGATGGTTGTACAAAAGGGCTTGAGATGTATATTCCTTATACTGATATAAAAACTTCAACGCTGATTGATTATATACCAAAGGATAGAATTTTGTGTATAGATGAGCTTACAAAATGTCAGGAAAAGTATGAAAGAACATGGACGGAGTATGCAACAAGTATGAAAGACCGTCTGGAGCATGGGCATATTTTGCCAAAGCAATTGGAATTTGTTAACGATTATGAAAAACTTTGGTATCAGCTTGATAATTTTACTTGTGTAGGTATGATGAATTTTGCGACACAATCTGAAATTTTAAGTCGAGATAATGAAATGATATTGCGAATTTATGACACAAGTAATAACTATAAAAGTTTGGACTTGTTGCAAAAAGACCTTGATGAGTGGCAAAATAGTAAAAAATCTGTATTGTTGCTTGCTGGGATTAAGGCAAAAGCTGAGCGTATTGTATATGAGCTTGAGGAGAGGGGGATTTTTGCCTCATATAGTAACAATTTGGAAGAAATGCCACATAAAGGGCAGATTTTAATTAGCAAAGGTTCATTTCATAAGGGGTTTGTATATGAGGATATTGGCTTTGTAGTTGTGGCTGATAAATCGCTTTTTGGGCAGGAAAAAACAAAGCGTCAAACAAAGAAAAAATACAAAGGTACAAAGATAGAAAGTTTCCTTGAGCTAGAACATGGAGATTATGTTGTACATGAGAGCCACGGAATTGGGGTTTTTCAGGGGATTGAGCAAATTGAGATTGAAGGAATTAGCAGAGATAATTTGAAAATTCAATATGCAGATGGAGCAACTCTTTATGTAAATATTAATCAGATGGACGTTGTACAAAAATATGTTGGGTCGGAAACAAAATCCCCAAATCTCAGTAAGCTTGGGACTTCTGAATGGAAGAAATCAAAGGCAAAAGTTAAAGGTGCAGTTGCAGATATTGCAAAAGATTTAATAAAACTTTATAGCAAAAGGGAACACGAGAGAGGTTTTATTTATCAAGAGGATACTCTTTGGCAAAAAGAATTTGAGGAAATGTTCCCATATTCAGAAACTCAAGACCAACTTGACGCTATTCGTGATGTAAAACAAGATATGGAAAGCGATAAAATTATGGATAGGCTAATATGTGGAGACGTTGGATATGGCAAAACTGAAGTTGCAATTCGAGCTACGTTTAAGGCTGTTATGAATGAAAAACAAGTTGCGTATTTAGTACCAACAACAATCCTTGCACAGCAACATTATCAACGGTTTGTGGAACGTATGGAAGCCCAAGGGATTTCGGTTGGATTGCTCTCTAGGTTTAGAACAGCAAAGCAAATCAAGGAAACTTTAAAGGCTTTAGAAAATGGAATGTTGGATATAGTTATTGGGACTCATAGATTGCTGTCTAAAGATGTTAAGTTTGCAAATGTTGGGCTGATTATTATAGATGAGGAGCAACGTTTTGGGGTTCGCCACAAAGAAAAGCTTAAAGAACTGCGTACAGAAGTTGATGTTTTAACCCTTACAGCAACTCCAATTCCTAGAACTTTGCACATGAGCCTAGTTGGAATTCGGGATATGAGTTTGCTAGAAGAGGCCCCTCTTGAGAGAAAAGCCGTACAAACCTATGTGATGGAGTATAGCGATGATTTTATTAAAGATGCAATTTTTAGGGAGCTTAACCGAGAAGGTCAGGTTTATTTTTTGCATAATAAAGTAGTTGATATTGAGGAAAAGGCGCTCTACATTCAAAATATGGTTCCAAATGCAAATGTTGCTTTTGCTCACGGTCAGATGAGTGAGAAACAGTTGGAAAATATTATGATGTCGTTTATGAATAAAGAAATAGATATTTTAGTTTGTACTACAATAATAGAAACTGGTCTGGATATTTCAAATGCAAATACTATTATAATTAATGATGCAGACAAGATGGGGTTAAGCCAATTGTATCAATTAAGGGGACGTGTTGGGCGTTCTAGCCGTACGGCGTATGCGTATTTGATGTACAAAAAAGATAAAGTTCTAAAAGAAGTTGCAGAAAAGCGCCTCCAAGCTATTAAGCAATTTACACAACTAGGAGCAGGATTTAAAATTGCTATGCGAGATTTGGAAATCCGTGGGGCAGGTAACCTTTTGGGAGCAAAACAGCATGGTCATATGGAGGCAATAGGGTATGATTTGTATTCAAAAATGCTACGTGAGGCCATTGCGATTGAGCAGGGAGAAACTGTAGTTGAGAAAATTGAAACTACTATTGAGCTAAAAATTAACGCATTTATTCCGTCAAGTTATATTAATAATGAGATGCAGAGACTTGATATTTATAAGAGAATTGCCTCAATTGCTGATAAAAAAGATGCTTTTTCGGTGGAAGAAGAAATTGAAGATAGATATGGAGAAATTCCTCAGACAGTGAGAAATATTATTGATATCGCATTAATAAAATCTATTGCAAATAGTCTTGGGATAATTTTAATTTCGCAACAGCCACAGTTTATCCAGATTAAATTTAAAGAGGATATTTCGTTAGAGCCTATGATTTTGCAGGAGCTAGCACAACAATACAACAATGATTTGAAATTTGTATTTGAGAAGAATATTATTATTCAAGCAAAAATTACAACTGCTAATAAGAAAAAGTTGCTTCCTTATATAAGGGATTTCCTAAATTACATTAATAGTTTGAAGAATGTCCCAAGTTAGCGTATAATGTAACGCAAGGGGAAAATCAAACTTAAGGAGTGAAGAAAAAGTATGAAAAATATGAAACAAATTATTGCAACTACACTAATTATAGTTCTTTCGTTTGGGCTAGTTGGGTGTAGTGCATCTGCAGAGCCAAAAGAAGCCGTAGCAGTAGTTAATGGGACTAATGTTCCACGTTCGCTATATAGTGCCTATTTATGGAGTGCGCAACAGTTTTTTGAAATGTTATCAGGACCTACAATTTGGGATATGGAATTAGAGGGTCAATCGACTGAAAATATTGCAAAAGAGAGAGCATTGGAGTCGGCAGTATTAGCCGTTGTAGCTACTCAAAAAGCTAATGAGCTTGGTTTAAAATTAGAGCAAAGTCAAATTGATGAGATTGAGGAAGCTGCCTCAACTTTTATGCAAATTAACGGAGCAATTGCTGAGTTACATCAGTTTGAGCAAGATGATATTGTGGATTTATTAACAGCAGCAGAATTATCAATTGCAGTTCAAACTAAACTTGGTGAAAGTTATATGCCAGCAGAAGCAGATATAACAGCTTATATTGACGCAAATAAATCGAACTATGAAACAGTTACAGCAAGACATATTCTAATAGGAACAAAAGATGATTTTGGAATGGATTTAACTGACGATTTAAAAGCTGAAAAAAGAGCTGTTGCACAGGAATTATTAGATAGAATTCAAAATGGAGAAACTGTTGGAGATTTGGCAGCAGAATATTCTGAAGACCCAGGGTCAGCATTTAACAAAGGTGAATATACTTTTGGACGTAATGAAATGGTTAAGGAGTTTGAAACTGCTGCATTTGATGGAGTGGCAGGAGAAGTTTGGCCAGAGCTTGTAGAAACAGTTTTTGGATATCACATCATCGAAACTATTGCACATTCTTCGGCTGATGAGACAGCTATGAGAGAAGAATTTATCAATCAATCAAGAGTTATGTTTGCAACAAATGAGATTGAAGAATTGATAATGACAGCTGAAGTTGAAACTTTACCATCTTATGATGAGGTAAGAGTTGTAAGGTCTGTATACGCTGATTTAGGTGATATGACAGGTCAAGAAATTATTGGTGGAGAAGAATAAAACTATAAAATTACCCCTTAGAGAAGATAAGAGTAAAATCTTATCTTCTTTTTTGTGGAAAAATAATGATAAAATTTTTTTTTTGTAATATGTATATTAAATCCAAAATATGGGTAAGATATTAACGCAAAGAAATTATAAGGAATTATGAAGATTGTTATTAAAAATTTACCATTTAAAAGAGTATATTTGACATTTTTTATAAACAATTCCTAAATATGAATATTATAGTAAAAAAAGAAGCATAATATAAATAAGATTTAATCAAATCAGACAGTATGTATCTTAGACATCAGACATTAAGGAGGTTGTTTAATTGAAAGCAACGGGCATCGTTAGAAGGATAGATGACTTAGGTCGTGTAGTTATTCCAAAAGAAATTAGAAGGACTTTACGTATCAGAGAAGGAGATCCACTAGAAATTTTTACCGATAATAACGGACAAGTTATACTAAAGAAATATTCTCCAGTGGGTGAGCTTAGTGCATTTGCAAAAGAATATGCCGAATCATTAGCTCAAGCAACAGGACACATTACATGTATCACAGACAAAGACCAAATTATTGCCGTTTCTGGAGGTTCTAAAAAAGAATTTTTGGACAAAAGAATTAGTAGCAATTTGGAAAAAGTAATTGAAAATAGAACTATGTTAAATGCCAAAAAAGAAGATAGTAAGTTTGTACCAATCTTATCAGAAGGCACAACAGATGGATATTTTTCAGAAATTATTTCGCCAATCACGTGTGAAGGCGATGCAATTGGATCGGTAATATTTTTATCATCAAATAAAAATAGCAATATGGGAGAAGTTGAAGAAAAACTTGCTCTCTCTGCTTCTGGTTTCTTAGGAAAACAAATGGAGCAATAAAATAATTGCCAGTAGCAAAAAGTTACTGGCAAGTTTTGAGGATAAATTAATAAATTTAAGTAACTAAATTTTTGTAAAATGCATAGAATTTCTTGTGAAAAAGTACTATGTCATATGAAATTCCTTGATTTTTTATAAATAAATATTAGATTTCCCTTGACAAAGGCAAAATAAAAGTTTATAAATAGATTTAGATATATTGAAAACTCAATGTTTGCAAGGGAAAGAGCTTTATACTAAATATGAAATACACTATAAAAGATATAAAATATGTGCGCTTGAACTTTCAATACATAATATATCCAAGTTTTTGTTAATTTGAGGAGGGGAAATTATTTTTGAATATGTAATCTGAATATATGTTTATAAATAATTTTAATATATTATAGAACCCAAACGATTTTAAGGAGGAAAAAATTATGAATAAAGCTGAATTAGTAGCAGCAATGGCTGAAAAAGCAGAACTTAGCAAGAAAGACACGGAAAAAGCGTTAAAAGCTTTTGAAGAAGTGGTTATGGAAGAATTAAAATCTGGTGGAAAAATTCAACTAGTTGGATTTGGAACTTTTGAAGTTACAGAAAGAAAAGAACGTATCGGAAGAAACCCAAAAACTAAAGTAGAAATTAAAATTCCAGCTAGTAAAGCACCAAAATTCAAAGCTGGTAAAGCTTTAAAAGATGCAGTTAATGGAACAACTGGCGAAAGTAAAACAAGTGAAAGCAAATAGTTCAATCATAAAAAATGGGTAGCATATTTAACGTGCTATTCATTTTTTTGTAATATAAAAAGGAGAACAGAAGATGAGAATTGATAAGTATTTAAAATTAACTAGAATAATTAAGCGTCGTACAATTGCCCAAGAGGCTTGCGACCAAGGTAGAGTAAGTATTAATGATAAAGTTGCTAAGGCTGGTTCACAAGTGAAAATTGGAGATATTATTGGAATTGAATTTGCAAGCAAACTTATCAAATATGAAGTTTTGGATATAAAAGACCATATTAAAAAAGAAGATGTAGAAACATTATATAGGATACAGGAATAAATTAGTCAAGCACTCAATATAAATAATTAGTAGTTAGTATTATTTATAAGGAGTTGGGAAAATGGATGATAAAGTATCACAAAAACATACAATTAATATGATAGACAGAAAAAGGTTAGTAATAACTGCTGTTAAAGACGTATTTTCTTTTGATGAAGAATTGATTGAACTTGAAACGATAAATGATGGTTACATGGATATTGAGGGTCTTGATTTGCACGTAGTTAAAATGAATTTAGATAGTGGGGAGTTAATTGTTGAGGGATTTGTATCCCAGATTGCATATGAAGAGCAAGCAGCAACTAAGAAAAAAGGCTCTCTGTTTAAACTATTTAAGTAAGCAGGTGAACTTATGGCAAATGAACTCGTAAATGTACAAGGTGCATTATTTATTGAATGTTTAAAAGTTGGAATTATGATGGGAATGGTGTATGACTTAATAAGAATTTTTAGAAAGTTAGTATATCATTTTGATTGGTTGGTACACCTTGAAGATTTGTTATATTGGGTGGGGTGTAGCTTCCTAGGTTTTGGCATGTTATATATGCACAATTACGCAGAAATTAGGCTATTTGCATTTTTGGGAATAGCAATAGGAGCAGTTGGATATTTTGTAACACTTAGTGTAATCTTTATGAAAATAGCAACCAAATGTATAGAAATTCTAAGACAAATAGTAAGTTATATCATACATATTGCTTTAATTCCAGTAAAATGGACAATCAAAGTTTTAACTCCATATTGGATAAGATTTAAGAAGATGTTAAGAAAGCTTGATAAAAATCGCCATAAAAGAGTACGTGAATGGAAGCGTGGTGCTGTAGTTAAAAATGCAGATGTTAAAACAAGTATTAATGTTATGAGAAACAGAAAAGATTTACCAAAAGCCAAATCTAATGAAAGTTAAGAAATAAGTAGATTATTAAATTAATTGCCTGTATAATGGAAGGGTAGGGGACTAGTTCTCCTGCCTATTTTATGTTGAAGGGAGAACAGATGAAAAAGTTAAAGCGTATATACATATGGACGATATTGGTTTCTAGTGCAATTATATTTAGTTTAGGTCTGAAGGCAAGTGAAATTTTAGTTATTATGGAACAACTAGAAATTCAAATTAGAGATGTAAGCCAAGAAATTTATATACATCAAATAAAGTTAGATGTAATTCAGCAGGAGCAAGAAAATATGAATAATATTGAGTATATAGAAAGTGTGGCCAGAGAAAAACTTGGCATGGTTAAAAAGGAAGATATTATTTTTAAATTAAAGTAAAAAGCTATTGACAAAATAAGTGGGATAAGCTATACTAACAAAGTATTTAGCGAAATAGCTCAGTTGGCTAGAGCACATGGTTCATACCCATGGGGTCAAGGGTTCAAGTCCCTTTCTCGCTATGTTAATCGCCTAGTGATTACTAGGCGATTTTTTGTGTCCAAAATTAAAATCTTATCAAAAATAAATTTATTTCAATGTCCATCTATCTTAATAAAGAAATATCTCCAATAAAAATTGAACCAGTATTATTTTGGTTAAATTGAATAGTTAAACTCTCAATTTGTGTTAAATCTACTTGTGTAAAAAGTTCTAATGGAATACGAATATTACTAAGTGGTGTAAACGTTGACCACTGGCTTTGGTAATTGCTAGTTACCAGTTCCCCAGCCTGTTTTTGCAAAGCTATAGAATTTCCATCAAGAATAATTTGCTCAACTTTTTTTGAGCTATCTTTTAATTGTAAAACGAAAGATTGTGAGTCATACGCTTTATTTAGATCATCGGTTGGGTCAAGTGCAATCCATAAAGAAAGTGAATTATAATCCGATATATCCATTAAATTGCAAGGGATAGCTGTTGTAAATGTTCCAGAAGTTACGCTCCAACTAAGTTTTATAAGTCCCAAAGCTTCTGGTAGGCCAGGGTGCTGAAATCCTATAGCATTATCGTAAGGGGCCATATAACTTTCGGTCAAAAAGCTAATTGATGCATTGTAAGTTGATGTTTCTCCCCCTAGTGCATTAGTAGTTTCTGAGTCGATATTTGTAGGGTTGATTATTTTTAATGAAGCTGGGGTCATAAGCGATGTTAATACAGGGTATGAGTATAGCGTATTTGGTGATAATAACGCAGAGTCAAGACCAATATTAATATCTAATTGTGAGTGATAAAAATTTAAGAAATCACTAGCATAATTCATCAAAAAATCTTGTTGCATGGAGTTACTAAGACGCTGGCTGTTTGGCAAAACATACGTTTGTTTTAGGGCATCATCTTGAGTTAGTAGCTCGTTAAAATAGTTGTGGTTTGCACCATACAAATAAACTATCGAAATTGGAGCAGTAAGTTCGTTAGATAAATTTGAGTTATCAAAAATTCTTTGGCCATCTAAACTTCTAACCTCTCCGTCAAGCTGAGATAATATAATCCCTGTTGGAACGGTTGGAATTGGTAGATTTAGCGACGTATCAATAAATTGAGGTGTTATTAGCAATAATGAACTAATTTCTGCATTCTCAAATGAATTTAATGAAAGAGCATATGCCCCAAGACCACCTGCACCATGGCCAATTAATGAAACTTGACTTAAATCACCTTTATCAGTAAGATTAATAGGGTAGGGGTGTGAATTACCCGAAATACTATTACTAAGAAACTGAAGTTGGTTTATGAATATATTATATAAATCTCTAAAATGCAACGGTTCATTAGAACTAAGTTCAAAGGCACTAGTTATATCTAAACTTATTGTTAAATAGCCACTATTTGTAAGCTGTTCGACCAAATACAAAAAGCCTTCATAGCTGTGGATATCTGTTGTTGTAGCATCATGAAAGATAAATGCAATTGGATTATTTTGAGTGTTTGGAACACCTATAATTCCAGTTGAATTATTAGTATCATCAATTGGTATATCAAAATAATAAATTGATGATGATGTAGTTGATGATTGTGTTGATAAAGTTGAAACCATCAAGTTGTCAGTAATTGTTTCTAGTGATTTTGGAGGATTAAATAACGCTACCGAACTATATAAACGCATACTATATAAAAAACAAACGCTAGAAAGTGCTATAAATATAAAAAATAATATTAGTTTATATGCACTAAGGAGTTGCTTAAAAAAATTTATCATAAAAACCTCCCTAATATTTTCTAGTTAAAGTATTGCCAAAAAAATGAAGTATAAACATCTTTTATCAAAAAAATAAACTAAAAATATTAAAGGAAAGTAGGGTGATATATATAAAAACTACACAAGAGTTAATCGACCTTTTGGAAATAAAGACTATAAACGAACTAGAAAATTTGGCTAAATTATATAAAATTAGAGGATACTCCAGTTTTTCAAAACCAATGCTAATTTCAAATTTATGTGAAGCAATTTGTAAAATGGCACTAAAGCTTATACAAATTTTAGATGAACATGATAGATTATGGTTTGAGCAACTTCTAAAACAGCCAACATTATTTATGGAGTTAAAAGACGAAGCAACAATAGAAATATTTTTTAAATGGAATATTTTATTTGTAATTAATAAGGATATAACCAAGGAAATTTCTAAAAATATTACTTCTAATAATGGTGCAGAACTTAATGCTCAATATATAATCATTCCTATTGACATTAAAGATGCATACTATAATGAATTTAATCGGTCAGAATTTATCGAGCGAAAAAATTTAATTCGACAAATTAAGACCTATCGAAATGGGCTTTTAAATTTATACGGAGCTGTGGAATTATGGTGGTTTGAGATGATGTTTAATTTGGAAAATGATCCACCAGTTGATTTTCATACTTTGATAGAAATTTTGGAGGATATACATTTACTTTATGGAGGGTGTAAATTAATTCAAGATTATGTGGTTCATGAGTATTTATATATTGAAGATGAGGAAATGTTTTTGAAATATAAAGAATTAACCCGAAGTTTAGATTATTATGAGCCTTCTAAAGAAGAGGTTGTTTTGATGGCTGATGAAAATTATTATGCTGAAGATAAATCGACACAACATTTACAATTACAATTTCAAAACTTTCTTCAACTTCCTAAAGAGCGTGCAAAGATGGGAGTTTTACTTACGGTTTTATTGAGCAGAACGTCTGGTTTACAAGGGGAGGAGCTGTTGGATTTATTGGTTACAGAGTGGGCAAAAGTGAATATTTTGATAATAGAAGAAACACTTATTGAGCTAAAGCCTGCTATTTTATCGGTAATTGATAACACTAGAACTTGGACAAACAAAGGGTTTACGCCCAAAGAAGTTAAGAGTACTATGCTTGTTTTATATAATCAATTTAAAGCGCCAACGCCAATTGTTGATTATCAGGCTAAAGATATTGTATGTTAAAAAAATACCCTATAGTTACAACATTAATTGTAATTATAGGGTGATTTTTTTATGCCTCTAAAATTTGAACAGGATAAATTTTTTCAAGGTCTTTAGTTTTTTCTGCGTACATATCTTGGCGTTTTGCATTTAAGCACATATGAGTAACTTGGTCTGCAACTTCTGCAAACTCTGGAGAATGAGCTTCAGAAATGTTTTGAAGTTTAATGATATGGAAGCCAAATTGAGTTTCGATAGGCTCACTTACTTCATCAGGTTGCATAGAAAAAACAACTTTGTCAAATTCAGGAACCATTTGTCCAGGACCAAATTCTCCAAGGTCACCACCTCTAGCTCCTGATGGACAAGACGAGTTTTGTTGAGCTAATTCGCCAAAATCTTTACCAGAGTTGATATCTTTTAACAGGTCATCAGCTTCTTCTTTAGTTGGCACTAAAATGTGGCTAGCACGAGCTTTTGGAGCTTGTAAGAAAATATCTTTGTGAGCTTCAAAATAGTTTTTGGCTTCTTCCTCAGTTACTGTAATTGGTGTTAAAAATTTGCTAAGAGCGTATTGCTTTAATAAAGAAGTTTTCATTTCTTTAACAGCATTTTGGTATTCTTCATCGTTATCTAGTCCAGCATCAATAGCATCTGCATAAAATAACTCCTGAGCTACTAGCTCCTGAATTAAGTGTTCACGTCCTTCAGCCCCTCTAAATTGAGCAGCATTTTGCCCAAGTGATTGAAGAAGGTTTTGTAAATCTTTTTCAGTGATTTCTCTACCATTTACAGTAGCAATTTGTTTGTTTTCCATTGCAAAATTCCTTTCTGAATAAAAAATAAATTAGAAAAAAAATTATCTAAGCTGTATCAATTATAATATATATATATTAAATGCGATACTCTCAAATATTACCACTAAATTTCAAATTTGTAAAATGTATTTGTCCTAAAATTTGGCAATTAACAATATTTTAGCTAAACTTGTCTAAAAATTTTATTGTAAACATTCTGTAAATCTACAAAAAATTTATATATTATGAATTATACTAAAAATTGTAAAGGAGGAAATATATGGAAAATATACTAATGAGAAAGACAAAACTAACTAATGTCATTAAGAATGTTAAATGGCATGAAATTATTTTGTGTGTACTAGCATTTACTTTTGCACGAGTAAGTATTAATGAACAGTATTATACGATAGGGATTGCTTATTTAGGAACATTGTATCTAGGTAAGGAACTTCGTAGATGGGGTGGGGTGTTTACACTCTTAGGCTTTGTATCAATTGGTATCTTCAAAAATCAAGTTATTCCATATATCTTAATTACGATACTAATTTTAGTAATTCGTGGAGTTATGGAATTTGGAATGTATAAGATGGACTTGCGAAATCAATGCATAATAGTTGTGGGGGCAACTGGTGTTGTTAGCTTGATAGAACTAGGAATTTCAGGGTTGAATATGTATGCCATTAGCCTAGTGTTAATTGAAATGATGGTAACAGGTGCGTTAATGATTATTTTAAAGCACGGTGTAATTGTTATTTATGAACAAAGAAAGAACTTTTTAACCCAAAAAGAAGCAATAAGTTTAATTTTAATATTTACAGCAATAGTTGCTGGAATGGTGGATTTTTATTTTGAGCTACCATTATTTAAATATATCTATTTTAGAGATATATTAGCGTTTTTATTCCTTATAATAGTAATTGATCTTGGAGGAATAAATGTAGGAGTTACAGTGAGTGTTGTAGTTAGTGCAGTTTTAACTATGATAAATTATATTCCTATGAGTTTTTGTGCAATATATAATATAAGTAGCTTGTTTGCTGGTCTTATTGCGCCAATTGGAAAAGTTGGTGTAATTTTAGGAATGGGACTTGGGCAAGTTATAGGATTTTTGGTTTTTAATGATGGGCAAATTGATATGATATTGATGGGAGCATACCTTATAGCTGGGGTTATTGCTTCAATTTTGCCAGAAAATTATTTTGGTTTAAATGCTTGGTTTGATGAGCATGGAAGATTGGCAGAAGAAAAACTTCATATTGAAAGAGTTCAGCGCATTGTTGGTGAGAGATTGTCGCATTTTGTACAAGCTTTTAATACTTTGAGTCATTCGTTTACAAAAGAACCTCTAAAAGATATGTGGCTTACAGATAAGCAAGTTGAAGAAATTGTTGAAGAGGCTATGTTAAAAACGTGTGAGAATTGTTCTTTAAACAATATTTGTTGGAAGCATGATGCTCAAAATACTTATACGAATGCTTATAATATGGTGCGTGCAGGTGAGCAAAATAGTCGAATTACGATGCGAGATATACCAGATAAATTTAGAAGTAATTGTAAGAGTGCAGAAACATTTGCATATATGTTAAATTTCAACATTGATTTAATTAGACAGCAAACATTGTATGAAAATAATATAATTGAAACTAGAAATTTGATGGGAAATCAGCTTAATTCTATCGCAAAAAGTATTGAACATTTGATTGATGATGTGGAAGAAGAAGTTGAATTTAACAAAGATGCTGAGTCGTATTTAAGAGAAAGTATGAAAGCGATTGGGCTTAGTGTTACAGAGATTATGATTTTGGAAGTTGATGAGAATGTTAAAGTTATTGAGATGCATACTCTTCCGTTTAAAGATGAGAAGGAGCAACTTCCGAGTCGAGTTTGCCGAGTGATTACAAAGGCTCTTGGTGTAAAAACTAGTTGTGAAGAATTTTTATATGATGAATATGGGTGTTATTTTAAATTGTTGCCAAGACAGAGATTTGGAGTAGCTTGTGGAACAGCATCTTGTGCAAAAGGGACTTTGTCGGGTGATGTTCATAGTTGTATGCACCTAGAGAGTGGTCAATATTTGATGGCACTTGCAGATGGTATGGGAAGTGGCGAAAAAGCTCGTGAAGAAAGTATTGCAACAATTGAAATGTTAGAGGAATTTATGAAGGCTGAGTTAAATTATGAACTAGCTCTGACGCTAATTAATTCTTCGTTATTATTAAAATCTAATACAGAAATGTTCTCGACTATTGATATTACACTGGTTGATACAACAACGGGAATAGCAAAAATTTTAAAAGCTGGAGCATCATCTACTTTTGTACTAAGAAACAACGAAGTAGTAACAATTACTTCTCAAAGTTTACCAGTAGGGATTTTAAAAGATATAGATGTTGAACATCATTCGGTACAATTAGAGCATGGTGATGTAGTAATTATGGTAACTGACGGTTTGTTATCAACAGCTACAGATGTTTTGGGAAAAGAAGAAACATTTAAATCGTTTATTTTGGAATTACAAACAGGTGACCCCCAATATATTGCTGATACCCTTTTGGCAAAGAGTCGTAGGCTTTTGGCAGGAGATTATAGTGATGATATGACAATAGTTGTTGGAAGAATTTGGGAAAAAATAGATTAGACCTGTATAAAATTTGCCAGAAATAGGTAAACTCTAAATATTCATAATTTAGAGGTGACTACAATGGGAAAGAATATTAAAATTAAAGGAACAGACAGTGATTGGTATGATAACGTAACATTTTGCTTAAAAGATAATTGTACCCAACACGTTCCACAAAATTTAACTCAATATGCAGATGAGCTTATTGAGCGTCATATGAAACTAAAAGGTTATAGTGAAGGCGTTGCTTCTAAGTATGCCACATATGAAAAAAGTGATGGTGCAAAAAAACAAAGCAGGCTATATGATAAAATTGATTTATTTTGTAAGTGTAGCTTGCTGATTTTAAGCGCAGTTTTGATTATGTTCGTAACGTATTAATTTAAAAAGGTAGTTGACTTTTGTTAACTATCTTTTTTGGCGTTCCAAAAGCTAGACATATGCCGAAGAAATTTTATAAATTTGTCCATAATTATCAACTGTTTTAACAACAACTTAACTTGACATATGTATTTAAATACTGTAGGATTAGCAAGAGGTGAATTATGGATAAAACAAAAGTAGGTAGAGGGTGTATCTACTATATTCAATATCATATAGTGTGGTGTGTAAAATTTCGCCAACAACTTTTGGTAGATGAAGTTGAGAGTTGCCTAAAAGAAATTTTTTTGAAGATTGCTCAAGATAATAATTTTGAGATAGTAGAGATTAATATTTATCAAGACTATATTTATTTGGTTGTAATGTGTTCACCCCAGCATCAAATCCCAAATTTGTTGCGTGCTTTAAAAGGGATTTCAGCAAGGATATTATTTACCAAATGTCCAAATCTTAAAATTTTGTTGCAAGATGCTCATTTATGGAATTCAAGTTATTTTGTAGCTACTACATCAGAAAATATAAAAAATCAGATTAAAGATTATATAAATAGTCAAAACTAATATTATGGATTATTGAAGGAAAACTAATGACCACTAAAGATTTGCAAATTAAAAAAATTGAACAAAAAGTAAGTAGGTTTATTGAGGAAGAAAAATTATTTTTGCCAAATACTCATATTTTGGTGGCTGTATCTGGAGGGGCTGACTCTATGATGCTTCTCCATTATTTAAGAAACCACCAATATTTTTTAAAAATTCAGCTTTCAGTAGCTCATCTTAATCATCGAATAAGAGAAAATTCAGGTGATGATATGAATTTTGTGCAACAAACTTGCAATGATTGGGAAATTCCATTTTTTGCAAAGTCTGTGGATATCAAAAAATTAGCTTTGGAAAATAAAGTTTCTGAGGAAGAATGTGCAAGAGATGAGCGATATAAATTCTTTTTTTCGTTAGGAGCAGATAATATTGCTACGGCCCATAATCAAAACGACCAAGCAGAAACGTTAATTATGAGATTTTTGAGGGGGAGTGATGTTCGGGGGTTGGCTGGCATTTTGCCAAAAAGAAATCAAATAATAAGACCTGTTTTGTGTTTGACACGAGAGGAAATTGAGTATTATTGCAAATTCCATCAAATAAATTTTTGTATAGATGAAACTAACCTTTTGCCGATTTATACAAGAAATCGAATTCGTTTAGAGTGTATTCCATATATAGAAAAATATTTAAATCCAAATATTGTGCATACATTATATCGCCATAGTCAACTCTATAGAGAGGAAGACGAATTTTTGGAGGGATATGTAAAGAGTTGTTATGAGGAATGTGTAATACAAACTAATAATGCACATACTATTATATTTAAGAGAATAGTAAAAGAAAGTATTTATATTCAAAAAAGAGTAATTTTAAAATCAATAGAAAAATTGGTGGGGAATACAAAAAATATAAGTTCACAGCATATTGAGGATATAATAAATTTGGCTAATAATCAAAGTGGAAGAAAGATTGATTTGCCGAATAATATTTTTGTAATTAAAAGTTTGGAGAATATAGAAATTTATAAAAATAAACCTGCTCCTACAAATATTGTTGAAATTTGTGAATTAAAAGAAGGGGAGAATTTCTTTTTAAATTATAAAATTATTGTAGAGATTTGTATAATATCACATAAAACATTTGTACAAACCGTGGAAAATATGTATACTAAATTTATTGATTATGATAAAATAAAAAATGGTCTAAATATTAGGGTGAGGCAAGCAGGAGATAAAATTACTTTATCAGGGGGAACAAAAAAATTAAAGAAATTTTTTATTGATGAGAAAGTTCCTTTAAAAGACCGTGATACTACGCCATTAATTGTTGATGGTCAGGAGGTTGTGTGGGTGGTTGGTAGCCGTTTAAGCACCAATTATTATATCCAAGATACAACTACAAAAATGCTAAAGATTAGTATATTAAAAAGAGAAAATTTATAGGAGGCTGTGGTATGTTATCTAATTTAGAAATCCTTATTAGTGAAAATGACATACAAACTAGGGTCAATGAACTTGCCAAGCAAATTTCTAATGATTATAAGGAAAAAGATTTAGTTATGCTTTGTGTATTAAAGGGTGGAGTTATGTTTATGGCTGATTTGGCCAAACAAATAACTGTTCCTCTGGTTATGGAATTTTTGGTGGTATCAAGTTATGGAAACGACACCAAAAGTTCTGGCAAAGTAAGCGTTTTGAATGATTTGAGTGGTACTATTAAAGGTAGGGATATATTAATAGTAGAAGATATTATTGATACTGGTCAAACTCTAAATTATTTAGTACAATATTTAAATACTAAAGAAGCTAGAACTATTAAAATTTGTACTTTGTTGGATAAAAAGGAGCAAAGAATTACAAATGTTAATGTTGATTATATAGGCTTTACTGTTCCTAACGCATTTGTCGTGGGGTATGGTTTAGATTATCAGCAATACTATAGAAACTTACCCTATATAGCAGTAAATAATATGATAAGTAGAGAGGAGAGTTAGACATTGAAAGGAAAATTTAAAGGAGGCATTATATATCTTGTTATAGTAGGAATACTTTTTATTGCAGTATTCTTTGGAGCAAGTCAGACAATGCAAAACCAGCCCCAAGAGCTAACCCTTGGCGAGTTAAAGCTTAATATTGAGCAAGCCAACGTACAAGAGATGTATATAGAAGAATCAGGAAGTACAGCGTTTGTTACTGTGATTTTAAAAGATAGTGGAATTCAGACAACGCTTCCGTTAAATAGTGAAGTTTTTAATGCGTATTTATATTCGTTGCCAACAAATTTGTTGGTTGATATGAACGTTATGCCAACAGAGCAACAGCCGAGTATGTTTTTTCCAATAATGCAAATTATACTTATTGTTGGTATGTTTGTATTTATTATGGTATTTTTTATGCAACAAATGCAAGGTGGAGGCGGTGGTGGCCGTGTTATGTCATTTGGAAAAAGCAAAGCTAAAATGACTATTGATGATAAAGGCACAACCACGTTTAAAGATGTTGCTGGTTTAGATGAGGAAAAAGAAGAAGTTAGAGAGCTTGTTGACTTTCTTAAAAATCCTAAAAAATATACTGAAGTTGGAGCAAAAATTCCAAAAGGAGTACTTTTAGTTGGACCTCCAGGAACTGGTAAAACACTTCTTGCAAAAGCAGTAGCAGGTGAGGCTGCAGTTCCGTTTTTTAGTATTTCTGGTTCGGATTTCGTAGAAATGTTTGTTGGGGTTGGGGCATCTCGTGTGCGTGATCTTTTTGAGCAAGCTAAGAAAAACTCTCCAGCTATTGTATTTATTGATGAGATTGATGCTGTTGGACGTAAGCGTGGAGCTGGTCTTGGTGGTGGTCATGATGAGAGAGAGCAAACTCTAAACCAATTACTAGTTGAGATGGACGGTTTTGGGGTTAATGAAGGGGTTATTATTATGGCGGCTACAAACCGTGCTGATGTTCTTGACCCAGCATTATTAAGACCGGGTCGATTTGACAGACAGGTGGTTGTTGGTAGACCAGATGTTAAAGGTCGTGAGGCAATCTTGAAGGTTCATGCAAAAGGTAAACCGTTAAATGAAGATGTTGATATCAAAGTAATTGCAAGAACTACTCCAGGATTTACAGGAGCAGATTTGGCAAACCTTATGAATGAGGCAGCTCTTCTTACTGCAAGACACAACAAGCGTGCAATTGATATGGAAGAAGTACAAAAAGCATTTATCAAAATTACTGTTGGGACAGAAAAGAAAAGTCATCTTGTATCAGATAGAGAAAGAAAAATTACTGCGTATCATGAAGTTGGGCATGCGCTTATCCATGAACTTTTAGATGGCCTAGACCCAGTTCATAGTGTTTCTATTATTCCAACAGGAATGGCAGGAGGGTATACTATGCCACTTCCTCGAGAAGATAGAATGTATATGTCAAAATCTCGTATGTTAGCTGAGATAGTTTCTTTGCTTGGAGGACGTGCGGCAGAAGAAATTATTTTTGGAGATATTACAACAGGAGCAAGTAATGATATTGAAAGAGCTACTCAAACAGCACGTGATATGGTTACAAAATACGGTATGAGTGAGCTAGGTCCAATTAAATATGGAGATGAGCAAGGTGAAGTTTTCCTTGGGCGTGACTTTAACCAAACTCGTAATTATAGTGAGGATATTGCAACAAAAATTGACCAACATATTAGAGCTATCGTTGAGAATGCATATACTGAGGCATTGGCAATTTTAAATGAGCATATCGAAACTCTAAAATATGCATCTGAAATTTTAATTATCAAAGAAAAAATCACTGGGAATGAGTTTAGAAAGCTTATGAAAGGTGAGGAAATTGATACAGAAAATAGAGAAGAGATGACTATTTTTGAAATGAGTGAGCAAATGCAACAAGTTGAAAAAAGTGGTAAAGTTGATGGGTCATCTGGTATTTTTATAAAAGAAGGTAAGCCATCAGATGAGATTTTTATTGAGGAAGAAAAAGGCGTAGATATTGCTCCTTATGTTGAAGAAGATGAGGACGATATTTAAAATTTCCGTTAATTTACTATATTGCCTAAATTTTTAAAAAGTGATATAAAGCACCTATGAGCCTAGCTTGTAGGTGCTTTTTTGGAGGTCAAATGAAAAAATATTTAGAAAATGCGTTAGAAACTGAAATATTAGGCAAAAATATAATATACTACGATGAAGTTAGTTCGACTAATATCGTAGCTAAAGACCTAATGCGAAAAGGTGTTGCGCAAGGTACAATAATTATTGCCAACTATCAAACTGAAGGAAAAGGCAGACAAGGAAAAAATTGGGTAGAAACTAAAGGAGAAGGAATAGCTTTTAGTATAATTTTATACCCAAATTATAATATCGAAAAAATTTCTATATTAACTTTGATAACAGGCATTGTAGTTTGTCAAAGTTTGAGAGAAATTACTGGTTATCCCCTAAAAATTAAGTGGCCAAATGATATAATTTTAAATGGAAAGAAGATTTGTGGAATACTTACAGAAGCAATTAATATAGAAGATGGATATGGTGTGGTAGTTGGAATTGGGATTAATGTTAATAATGTACAGTTTGCACAAGAAACACCTTATGCAAGTTCGCTATATTTGGAATGTTTGAGACGTTTTAACCGAGCTGATATAATAAGTGTTATATTAAAAAAACTAGAAACAAGTTATAAAATATACCAAACACACAAAAATTTTGTAAATTTTATAGATATTTATGAGGAGTTGTGTTTAAATATAGGTGAAGCGATTTATATAAAGCAAAACGGCGCTAAAGTAAAGGCGTATGTATTAGGGGTAACGAAAGATGGCAATTTATCAGTACAATACGATAAAGGTCATGTAGGCGAAATCTCCAGTGGCGAGGTTTCCATTCGAGGGATTTATGGATATAGTTAAGACTTGATTAGAGAAAAAGGAGTTTATCAATGGAAAAGCAGTTAGTTTTATGTGTTTCATCTCAAGTACAAAAGTATTATTTTGAAAAGGAATTTAAAGAAATGCCTTATGGTTTTAGACAAGAGTTATTAGCATCAATGATTAAAATCGCTCAACGTGCTAAGGCTACAATAATGCTTGGGTTTTACAATAACGGGGACATTTACATCAAGGAACATCATGAAGAAGGTGTAATTTTTGATGAAATTGGGTTAGCATTAGAAATTAAAGCGTTCCAATCTGAAAAGAAAGAACTTATTAAAATGCTCAAAAAATGGTATATGCTTTACTATATGGCTGAAGGAAAAATTGTTAGAAAAATTTTGGTTATGCAAAACCAAGGTCTTGAAAAAGAAGAAATTATCGAGAAAATGGTAAGCTGGGCTGGCGAAGAAAAGCAAGAATTTGTTGAGATGCTATTAGAAGGATAATTTAGCATAAAAGTGTGAAGAAATTAAGATGGAAAGGTGTCATCAGTGAAACTAAAAAATATTACGACATCAAACAACGTGTTTTTAGCGCCTATGGCTGGAATTACCGATTTGCCATATAGATTGATTTGCAAGCAGTTTGGCTGTGGTATGATGTACACAGAAATGGTGAGTGCAAAAGGGCTTCTTTACAAAAACGATAAATCGGACGTTTTACTCGGAATTCACGAAGATGAACACCCAGTAGGGGCGCAAATTTTTGGTAGCGATGCCAATATAATAAGTGAGATGGCTAAAAAAGTTGAAGATACCGAAGTAGATTTTATTGATATAAACATGGGTTGTCCTGCTCCTAAAATAACCAAAAACGGAGAAGGTTCAGCCCTTCTAAAAAACCCAGAATTAATTGGAGAAATTGTTCATAAAACAGCGAGGGCTATTAGCAAGCCCTTGACTGTTAAAATTAGAAAAGGTTTTGATATTGATGAAAATAATGCTATTTTGGTAGCAAAAATTATTGAGCAAGCAGGAGCTAGTGCTATTACTTTGCATGGTAGAACTCGTGAGCAATACTATAGTGGAGAAGCTGATTGGAAAACTATAAAAGATGTAAAAGAAGCAATTAGCATTCCTTTAATAGGAAATGGAGATATAAGAACTCCAGAAGATGCAAAAAGAATGTTTGAATTTACAAAGTGTGACGCAGTAATGATTGGTCGGGCAGCACAAGGAAATCCTTGGATTTTTGAGAGAACTGTTCATTATTTAAATACGGGAGAGTTACTTCCTGAGCCTACTTTTGATGAGAGAGAGGAAGTTATTTTACGACACGCCAACTATTTAATTGAGTATAAAGGTGAATACATTGGAATGCGAGAAATTAGAACTCATTTGGCGGCCTATATTAAGGGACTTCATGGAGCATCACAATTTAGAAAAACTCTTACAAAAGTTGCGTCTTTAGATGAAATAAAACGTGAACTAGAAAATATTAGAAAAGCAATTGAAGTAAATGAGTAATATAGCTTAGCCACCTTGAATAGTGTATTTATGATAGGTGGTGATAAGTTGAGCAAATTTGGGATAATCAATTTTGAAAAAAAGGAACAAGAAATAGAGCCTGAGCCAAAAAAATTTAGGGCTTTTTTGTTTTCTAAGTTCAAGCAAGAAAGAGAAATTGGAATAAGATATATGCCCCTAAATTATAAAGAAGGGGAAGGGTTTTGCATTACGATTGAAGAAGATTTTTCATGTATAAATGAAGAAGATTGGGGTAATATAGAAGAAACTTTAATTAATCAAAATATTTTGCATATAGCAAAGCCTAACAATGTGCCAAATTTACCGTTTGAACGCATTGAAATTTATAATGGATATCGCATGAATGCATTACTTTGTGGGCATTTGTGGGGATATATTAATAAGTATCGCTTGATACATAAAAAAGGCGTTTATGCACAAGTTGGAATTATTGATGGTGATATTAATGCAACACTAAATGCAGTAGGAACGTTGATGGATAAGGTGTTAAATTTAACGATTTTTACATCAACTCCAGAAGCTTATAAAGATACTGTAGTACGAGTTTATCAAGCTGAAAAAATTTATATTAAACTTATGTATCCAAATGCACGAGCAATAAGTGAGATGGATATAGTATTTGATTTATCGGCAAATCCAGAATATATAAGATTTTCAAAAGCAACAGCAATTTTTATTTGTTTAGTGCCACCAAGATATAAGCCAAAGCCCAAAGAATTAAGCCCAAGAATTTGGTATAGCTTTGATATTATTTGGCAAAAGGATATTGTAAGTACACAATTATTTGAGGCAATTTTGATGGCTGAAGGCTATACAAAAGGGATTTTGCGCCGAAAAATGGATACATTTGATATTAAAATTAGGGAAGTTAACACAAAATATGAATTGACAAGCCTAGTAGAGTAAGTTATAATTTTTAAATTATTGAATTGATTGTACAACGAGAAAGGGAGTTTTAAATATATGTCAACTAAACAAATTTTATTAACAAAAGCAGGAATTCATGAGTTAGAGTCTGAATTAGAAGTACTAAAAACAGAAGAGCGTGCAAAAGTAGCTCAAGAATTAAAAGAAGCTAGAGCGCAAGGGGATTTATCAGAAAATGCTGAGTACGATGCTGCAAAAGATAGACAAGCTGAGATTGAAACTCGTATCGTTGAAATTGAGAAGATGTTAAAAAATGTAGTTGTAATTGATGCAGAAGAAGAGGAAACAGATGTTTTAAAACCAGGGCATACGGTTACACTCTATGATGAGGAGTTTGAGGAAGAAGTAACATATTTAATAGTAGGTTCTACAGAAGCTGACCCACTAAACGGAAAGTTATCAAACGAATCTCCAGTAGGAGCGGCACTTCTTGGTCACCGTGTTGGCGATGTTATAGAGGTGGATACGAACGTTGGAAAACAAATATATAAAATTTTATCAATAACTAACTAAAGTATAGGTTTTATTTTTTTTGATTATCGATAAAAACTATTAGGAACAACTAAGGAGGAATTACCGTGGGTGAAAATGTACAACCACAACCAGAAGATTTAAATGAACTAGAGAGAGTTCGCCGAGAAAAGTTAAAGGAACTCCAAGATAAGGGGAAAGACCCATTTCAAGTAACAAAGTTTGAATTATCAGCTCATAGCGAAGATATTATTTCGGATTTTGAAAATTTTGAAGGCAAAGAAGTTACTATTGCAGGGAGAATTATGGCAAAAAGAGACATGGGTAAAGCTTCATTTGCTCATATTCAAGATGAAAAAGGCCGCATTCAAACTTATGTAAAAAAAGACCAGCTAGAAGAGGAACAATATTTAGATTTCAAAAAATATGATATTGGTGATATTATTGGAGTTACTGGAGAAGTGTTTAAAACTCAAAAAGGAGAAGTTTCAGTACGTGCAACAAACATTACACTTCTATCTAAAGGGCTTAAACCACTTCCAGAAAAACACAATGGATTAAAGGATACAGAGGTGCGTTATCGCCAAAGATATCTTGATTTAATTGTGAACCCAGAAATTAAGCAAAGTTTTCAAAATCGTAGTTTAATTATCCGTGAGATGAGAAGATTTTTAGATGACCAAAACTTTATTGAAGTAGAAACACCAATGCTTCATGCAATTGCAGGAGGAGCAGCCGCAAAGCCGTTTGTAACTCATCATAATGCACTAGATATGGAATTATTTATGAGAATTGCTCCTGAATTAAAGCTAAAACGCCTTATAGTTGGAGGGTTTGAAAAAGTTTATGAAATAGGTCGTGTATTTAGAAATGAAGGTATGTCAACTCGTCACAACCCAGAATTTACAATGATTGAGCTATATCAAGCATATGCAGATTATCATGACATGATGGATATTACAGAAGGAATAATTCGCCATGTGGCACAAAAAGTGTTGGGAAGTGCAGTAGTTGAGTACAATTCACAGACTATAGATTTGGAAAAACCATTTGCAAGAGTATCTATGTTAGACGCAGTCAAAGAGCATAGTGGGGTAGATTTTAGAGAAGTTAAAACTACGCAAGAAGCTCGTGAATTTGCAAAACAACACAAAATATCTTTTGAAAATCACCACCAAAAAGGAGATATTTTAAATTTATTTTTTGAGCATTATGTAGAAGAGAAATTAATTCAACCAACATTCATCATTGACCACCCTGTAGAAATTTCTCCATTATCAAAGCGTAAGCCAAATGACCCAGAATATACAGAGCGTTTTGAGCTATTTATCGTAGGTCGTGAGCATGCAAACGCATTTTCGGAGTTAAATGACCCAATCGACCAGCGCCAAAGATTTGAGCATCAGGAGTCACTACGTATGGCTGGAGATGATGAAGCGTGTTTAATTGATGAGGATTTCTTAACAGCTTTAGAATACGGTCTGCCTCCAACGGGTGGGTTAGGGATTGGGATTGATAGATTGGTTATGTTATTAACAAATGCCCAGTCTATAAGAGATGTTTTACTTTTCCCAACAATGAAACCAATTCAAGAATAATAAAAAGCTCCTATTTGTTAGGAGCTTTTTTGTTGCGCAAAAATGATTGTTGGAAAAAGTGAAATTCAAAAATCGTGATGAACTGCTTTTTTTGTCCTACGATTGAACTTTTTTGTCATACAATGAAGAGTTACAAAGCATTTAAGGAATAATAGTGTCATAAATTTGCTGAAAATAAAATTTTATTATGGCTAAGATATATTTTTAAGTTAAACTATTACAATAAAATGATAAAAAATTTTTCAAACTATGAATAAGATATGTCGATATTGAAAAATTATGCTATTTAATTTTTAGTATGTTAAAATTTAATTTTTATAATATTTATAGAAGCAAGATATAATAAAAATAATATAGATTTAACATGTGTAAAAACCAATATAATCTATAATATAACAAAAAAGTAAAAAACTTGACGATAAACAATTTTAGATTATAATTGAATTAGGCAAAAGCCCCCCTACATAAATATAAGCAAATTGAATAAAAAATATATGAAATATTACTATATTGGGTAGATTTTAACATAATTAGTAGACAGATTTCAAAGGAGAAGATTGATGAGGACTAACAGTATAGCAACAAAATTGGCGTTTAGGCTAACTATAGTAGTTACAGTATGTTTAGCCATATTAATTAGCGTGTCTGTGTGGCAATCTATGGAGGCTGTAACCGATGCCATCGACCTAGAGTTTAAGGTTATCGCAGAACAAAATGCAACGCTAGTTCAAAATATGATTGAGGGGAGCTATTTAGAAATTGAAAACCTAAGTTTTTATATGGCAAATATGTATAGAGAGCTTGCACAAACTCCAGCTTCTCAACTTTCTTATGAAAATAATAGTGAAATTTACAACATTCCAATTGCAACCCAAAATTATTTAGCAGAAAATTATTTTATTAATACAGCTTTTGCCTCAATTATAAATAGTAAATCAGACATAGCAGAAATAGGGGTATATTTTGAGCCATTTGCATTTGAGGAACATATTGAGATTTATGGGTTTCATATGACAGAAGCTCAGGCACAAAGAGGAACATACACTCTTTTAAATTCTTATAATTTGTACAGCCATGAGGAAGTTTATCGTTTATCTTTGGATACAAAAGAACCACAAATGTTTTTGCCAGAATTGCAAGATGATGGAACTTCTCTAAACTATATTACAATTCCAATTCTTGATGGTAATGAGGCAAAAGGTGTTGTAATTGCAAGAATGGTAACATCTAATTTTTCGGCAACAAAAAATTCTGACCCAAGTTATCCAAGTATGGGAGGGCTAATTTTATCAGATGAATTGTTACACGTGTATGATAGCAAAGACCCAACACGTATTTTGTACAAGTTTACAGATAGTTTAACGGCTAAAAGTACACAATTGCTTGAGCAAAATTTGGCAAAAGGTGAAAGTTTTACTATTCGTACAACATCAACAAATGGAGATGAGTATGTGCGTTATTTTGCTCCTATTCAAATGTTAGATGAAACGTGGTGGTCAACGGTAAGGTTAGATATTGACGATTATCAAAAAAGTGCAGTAAGAATTGGTTACATATTAGTGGTAATTGCGATAGTAGCTTTGGTGGCTCTTGTAATGCTTGCAATTATAGTAATAAGAAATGTATTAAGCCCAATTGCACAAGTTGTTGAGGCAGCCAAAAGTATTACAGAAGGGAACTTGGATATTAATATTGAATATAGTGCAGATGATGAGATTGGGGAGCATGCCCACTCATTTAGGACGATGGCCAATATGTTAAAAAGTATTATCAATGAAACAGATGTAACACTATCAGAAATTGCATCAGGAGATTTAACTACTACGCAAAATTTACAAGTAGGATACCCTGGGGCATTTGCGCCAATCAAAACTTCTATGGTAGGAATTACGAAGATGTTAAGTGCTTCAATGGATAGAATTAGTTCAGCCACAGACTCTGTAACATCAGGGTCAGAAAGTATTGCTTGTGGTGCAAATGAATTAGCAGAAGGCTCAACTCAACAAGCAAGTATTATCCAAGAATTTATTACTAATACAGAAAGTATTGGGGACTCAATAAGCCGTATGATTAGTAAGGTAGAGGCAACAACGGAGTTATCTGATGAGGCAAAACTTAAGGCTGATAAAGGAACTAAAGCTATGAGTGATATGGTAGCTTCTATGGCCAAAATTAATAAGTCAAGCTTAGTAATTGCAGAAGTATTAAAAACTGTTGATGATATTGCATCTCAAACAAATTTATTGGCACTAAATGCTTCGATAGAGTCAGCAAGAGCAGGAGAAGCAGGCAAGGGGTTTTCGGTTGTTGCAAATGAAATTCGTGATTTGGCAAACAGAAGCTCAGACACTGTAAAAGAGATAGAAGAAATAATAAAGGAAAGTATTTCTCATGTTACAGAGGGACAACAAATGGCCCATGAGACAGAGCAAAGTTTAAATGATATGGTGGAAACTGTTGATGCTACAGCACATTTATTTCATGATTTGGTTGATGTTGCGCAATCTCAAAAGTCAAGTATCAAAAACTTATTATCAGGCACACAAGAAATTTCGGCTGCAGTACAAACAACTACAGCTACATCAGAGGAGAGTGCGGCAATTAGTGAACAGTTGGCAAAAGAGGCAGAGCAGTTACAAGTTATGTTAAAATATTTTAAATTTTAGAACTAGAAGTTTGTTATGCTTTAGTGTGGCGAACTTTTTTAATATACATCTGAAAAAGGAAATGTGAGTAATATTAAAAAATAAAAAGGGGATAATTAAATGAATAGCAAGAGTATTTCAACAAGGCTTGCACTTAGAGTTACTGCAATAGTTACAATAACATTAGCTATATTAATTGGTATGTCAGTAATGCAATCAATGAGTGCAATTCAAACAACGATTGACCTAGAATTTTCTGTAATTGCTGAACAAAATTCGGTTTTAGTACAAAATATGGTTGAGGCAAATTATACATTAATCGAAAATATGAGTGAATACATGATTGATGTATATGCAGAAATTGACAGAGCTACACCAGTATTTTATGAAGAAGATGAGGTGCAACCTCATATGATAAGTGAGATTTATGGGACACCATTAACAAATGAAATTTACTTAGCAGAACATTTTTTATTAAACAGTGCTTTACAAGCTGTAACTAGCGAGAATACAGGAATAGAAGAAATAGGGGTATATTTTGAGCCATATGCATTTGATAAAAATACTGAAGGATATGGATTTCATATGGTGTTAGATGACCTAAATGTTGGTAGGTCATATGAGCAGATGAATTCTTATAATGAATATAGAAATGAACCCTTTTATGCAAAAACTATCGAAACAAGACAACCTCAAATTTTTATGCCAGAGTATAATCAAAGAGCAGATTTATATTTAAGTAATATTTCAGTGCCTATTATTTATGATAATGAAGTAAAAGGTGTAATTGTAGCAAAAATTATTATTTCAAGATTTGGACAAGCCAAAGTTTCTGATGAGCATTATCCTAGTATGGCATGGGTTATTTTATCTGATGATTTAGTTAGAGTCTATGATAGTATAGACCCAACTAGAATTTTGGATTTATTTACAGATAATCTTGATGAAAAAAGTACACAACTATTACACAATACAATTAGAGGTGATGATGATACATTTATCATACAAACATCAACTGTAGATGGCGATAGATATATGAGATATTTTGCTCCAATTCAAGTGCTTGGAGATACATGGTGGTCTATGGTACGCCTTGATATGAGTGATTATCAAAAGAGTGCGCAACAAATTGCATATGTACTAGTGGTAATTGCTATGATAGCTATTGTTTGGTTAATTATTGCCGTAAACACATTAATAAGAGGTATGTTAAGACCAATTAAACGTGTTGTAGAAGCAGCAAAAAGTATTGCAGAAGGAAATTTAGATGTAGATGTTGAATATAGAGGAGAAGATGAAATTGGGGAACTTGCCAGCACATTTAGAATGATGACAAGAAACCTAAAAGCTATTATTAATGAAGCAGATATTACACTATCAGAAATTGCAGCAGGAGATTTAACTACAACAGCATACCTAAAAGCTGAATACCCAGGAGCATATGCGCCAATCAAAATCTCAATGTTAGAAATTACAGATATGTTAACTTCAGCACTTACAAAAATTAATGTAGCAACAGACTCAGTAACTGTAGGAGCAGGAAGTATTGCAGAAGGAGCAACAGAATTAGCAGAAGGCTCGAATGAACAAGCAAGCATTATTGAAGAATTTATAACAAACACGCAAAGTATTGGGCAATCAATAAATTCTATGAGTGACCAAGTGGAAGCTACAACAAAACTTTCTGAAGATGCAAAAGCAAGAGCTGACAGAGGAACTCACGCCATGACAGCAATGGTAAATTCTATGCAACAAATTAATGAATCAAGTTTGGTAATTGCAGAAGTATTAAAAACTGTTGATGACATAGCAGCCCAAACAAATCTACTAGCCCTAAACGCTTCTATAGAGTCAGCAAGAGCAGGAGAGGCAGGAAAAGGATTTGCAGTTGTAGCAACAGAAATTCGTGAACTTTCTAACAAAAGTTCAGAAACTGTAAAAGAAATTGAGGCAATCATAAAACAAAGTATTGCTCATGTAAATGAAGGTCAAAGAAAAGCTCATGAGACAGAAGAAAGCTTAAATGAAATTGTTGAAGCAGTACAAGGAACATCAGAATTTTTTGAGGAACTTGTACAAGCAACTCAATCACAAAAAGCAAGTATTTCTCACCTATTAGCAGGGACACAACAAATTTCTGCTGTAGTACAAACCAATTCAGCAACATCACAACAAAGTGCAGCAATTAGTGACCAGTTGGCAAAAGAAGCAAGCCAATTACAAAATCTGCTTCACTACTTCAAATACAATAACTAAAGATAAAAAACTCATTATACGAAATAGGTATAATGAGTTTTTTTGACAAGTTAGATTAAAAATTAACAATATGTTTGACTTATATTTAATATAGGTTATAATAAATATTGGATAATATACATACAACAAGAATGCTGGATTTTTTGCAATTAATTAAGAATAACTTTAAGAGAACTACAAATTTAAATAAGGGAGATTTATAATGAAAAACAAGAGTATAGCCACAAAACTAGCATTAAGGCTTGCAATGATTGTAACGCTAAATTTAGTAGTTTTAATTGGTGTGTCGGTGTGGCAATCGATGGACGCAGTACAAAGTGCAATTGATTTGGAGTTTGAAATTATTGCAGAACAAAATGCAGTTTTAGTAGAAACTATGGTAGATTCTAGCTTAGTTTTTGCTGAAGGGATAAGAGATTACATGATTGATACATATGAGAAAACATCAGTATCACTTAATGAAGATGAGTACAATAGCGCAGTTTATAATACTCCGATTGCATTTACAAATTATTTGGCAGAATATCACATATTAAATATGGCACACACTGCGATTATGAGTGATAGAACAGACGTAGAAGAAATTGGGATTTACTTTGAGCCATATGCATTTGATAAAAATGTTGCAGCATACGGAATTCATATGACATGGGACGATTTAACAGCTGGAAAACAGTATACACGCATGAACTCATATAATGAGTACAAGAATTTAGATTTTTATGAGCTAGCAGTACAAACTAAGCAACCTCAAATTCTTATGCCAGAATATGTTGAAGCAGATGATTTGTATATGAGTTATATTGGAGTCCCAATTATTTATAATAATGAAGTAAAAGGGGTAGTGGCAGTTAGGATTATTATAACAAACATTGAAGTAACAAAAACAGAAGACCCACGTTATCCAAGTATGGGAGGGTTAATTTTATCAAGTGATTTACATCGTATATATGATAGTTTAGACCCAGATAAAACTTTAGAATTATTTACAGATGTTTTGGATACAAAAAGTGCAACACTTATAGAACAAAATATTAAACATGAAGAAACTTTTTTTGTAAAGACTGAGACTCTTGCCAATGGCAAAGAATTTATGAGATATTTTGCACCAATAGAAATTTTAGATGAAACTTGGTGGTCAACAGTAAGATTAGATATGGACGATTATCAAAAAAGTTCAAGAGAACTAGGGGTTATCTTATTAACAATTGCAACTATAGCATTAGGATTTTTGGTGTTTATGGCAACAATAGTAATTAGAAATATGCTAAAACCAATCGAATTTGTTGTAGAAGCAGCCAAAAGTGTTACAAAAGGAAACTTGGATATTAATATTCCATATAATGAACAAGATGAAATTGGAGAACTTGCAGATACATTTAGAATAATGTGTGCAAACTTAAAAGCAATTATTCACGAAACAGATATAACATTATCAGAAATTGCAGCAGGAGATTTGACAACAACAGCAAATTTAAAGGCCACATATCCTGGGGAATTTGAACCAATCAAAGTTTCTATGTTAGAAATTACTGATATGTTAAGTTCGGCACTTGGAAAGATTAGTTTGGCGTCAGTTCAAGTAGCAGAAGGGTCTGACAGCATTTCAAAAGGAGCAAATGAATTGGCAGATGGTTCAATTTTGCAAGCTAATATTATAGAAGGATTTATTAATAATACAGAAACTATTGGAGAGTCAATAAATGGTATGGTACAACAAGTAGAAGCTACAACAAAACTTTCTACAGATGCCAAACTAAGAGCCGATAGAGGAACAGAAGCTATGGCTAATATGTTAAGTGCCATGAAAAATATTAATAATTCAAGCTTAGTAATAGCAACGGTTTTACAAACTGTAGATGATATTGCAGACCAAACAGAATTATTAGCACTAAATGCCTCAATAGAAGCAGCAAGAGCAGGAGAAGCAGGAAAAGGGTTTGCTGTAGTTGCTAATGAAGTACGAGAACTTGCAAATCGTAGCTCAAAAACTGTAAAAGAAATTGAAACCATTATAAATGAAACTATATCTAATATAGAAGAAGGTCAAAATATGGCCCATGATGCAGAGGAGAGCCTAAACGATATTATAGAAGCTGTCCAAGGAACGGCAAGCTTTTTTGAAGGTCTGTTAAAAGAAACTCAATCTCAAAAATCAAGCATTAATGAATTGTTGCATGGCACACAAGAAATATCAGATGTTGTACAAACAAATACAGCAACATCACAAGAAAGTGCATCAATTAGTGAACAATTAGCAGAAGAAGCTGAACAACTACAATTAATGCTACACTACTTTAAATTTAGCAAATAATTATATTTTATCCTTAAAATGAATATACATTATTATTGAGCCAGAAAAACAATAAATAATCTTGTATGTTATGTATAAAAATAAATATGAATGCCTTTATATACTATGCAATATGCTATATAAAGGCATTTTCTTTATACATTAATATTTATTAAGTACACACAATTAAAATTATTGACCTAAACTAATAAACTTGACTTACATTTATTTTGGTTTATAATAAATATTAAATAATACACCCATATTGGGGAGGGAAATTTTAATTAATTATTAAGGGGGACTTGGCAAATGAAGACCAAAAGTATAGCTACTAAGCTAGCAACACGAATAGCAATGATAGTAACGATAAATTTATTATCATTAATAATTGTATCAGTATGGCAATCAATGGGTGCAGTACAAACAGCAATAGATTTAGAATTTCAAGTTGTTTCAGAGCAAAATGCAACTCTTGTAGAGAGTATAATTGATAATACGTTTATGGCCATTGAAAATTTGAGTGACTACATGACTGATACATATGAGAAACTTTCAAAAATTCCAGAGGAGCAACTTTCTTACGAAAATAGAAGTGAACTTTATGGAGTTCCCATTGCTACGCAAAATTATTTGGCAGAAAATTATTTTATAAATAATGCTTTTTCATCAGTTTTAACAGATAAATCAGATATTTATGAAATGGGAGTATATTTTGAGCCATATGCCTTTGATGAAAATATTCACACGTATGGATTTAATATGACATATGAGCAAGCAAAAAGAGGGGTATACACACCACAAATTTCTTATGACTTATACAAAAATGAAGAGTTTTACAAAAAAACTATAGAAACTGGGGAGGAGCAAATTTTCTTACCAGTATTACAACCAGACGGAACAGAACTTAGCTACGTTACAGCACCAATTATTTATGATGGAGAAGTAAAAGGTGTAGTTATGGGGCGTATGATAGCATCAAGCTTTGCCCGTACAAAGTCAGAAGACCCACACTATCCAAGTATGGGAGGTATTGTAGTTACAGATGATTTGGTACGTATCTATGATAGTTTAGAAGGAAGTAGCACAGTAACATTTACAGAGAAAAGCTTAAACGAATTACAAACTTTAATGAAAACAGGAAAAAGTTTTATTACAAGAGCCACTTCAACTGATGGCGATGATTATATGAGATATTTTGCACCAATTCAAGTGTTAGAAGATACTTGGTGGGCATCTGTACGACTTGATATAAAGGATTATCAAAAAAGCGCAGTAGAAATTGCAATCACATTAAGCATAGTCTCAGTAATAGCATTAGCATCACTAGTATTTTTTGCAACCTTAGTAATAAGACATATGTTAAAACCAATTAATGCAGTTGTTGATGCAGCAGCAGAAATTAAAGCTGGTAATTTAGATGTACACATTGATTATAGTGAGCCAGATGAAATTGGGGAATTAGCAACTACATTTAAAGAGATGGGTGCAAATTTAAAATCTATTATTAATGAAACAAACCAAACATTATCAGAAATTGCGGCAGGAGATTTAACAACAGCTCAAAGCCTAAAAGCAAGTTACCCAGGGCAATTTGAGCCAATCAAAATTTCTATGATGAATATTTCTGATATGTTAAGTGATACGATGACAAAAATTAATTATGCAACAGATAGTGTAGCCCAAGGTGCAGACAGTATAGCACAGGGAGCAATTGAGTTAGCCGAAGGTTCAACAGAGCAAGCAAGTATTATAGAAGAATTTATTAGTAGTACAGAATTAATTGGAAAGTCAATAAACCAAACTTTAGAACAAGTAGCCTCAACTAGTCAACTTTCTGATGAAGCGAGAGCAAAAGCTAATCAAGGAACACAATCAATGAACAGCATGGTAATTTCTATGGATAAAATTAATAAGTCAAGCTTAGTAATTGCAGAAGTATTACAAACTGTAGATGATATAGCAGCACAAACAAATCTACTAGCACTAAATGCCTCTATTGAGTCGGCAAGAGCAGGAGAAGCAGGCAAAGGATTTGCAGTTGTTGCAACAGAAATTAGAGAGCTTGCCAACAGAAGTTCAGAAACTGTTAAAGAAATTGAAGAAATTATCAAACAAAGTTTTTCTTATATAGAAGAAGGTCAACATATGGCTAAAGAAACCGAAAATAGCCTAGATGAGATTGTGGAAACAGTTGAAAAAACAGCAACTTTTTTCCAACAATTGGTGGCTTCAACTCAAGAACAAAAAACAAGTGTTACAGAATTATTATCAGGTACACAACAAATTTCAGCAGTCGTTCAAACAAATGCAGCGACTTCAGAAGAGAGTGCTTCAACTAGTGAACAGCTGGCAAAAGAAGCTGAACGCCTACAAGCTATGCTCAAATATTTCAAATATTAATAACAAAACAACGGTATATATTTTGTCGATATATACCGTTGTTTTTATTGTAAATTTATAGTTTCGACACCATCAGGAGTGTATACATATAAGCAGTTATTTTTAAAATTAATACCTAGTGCATCAGTAATTTCAAAGAGAACTTTGTGGGATCTAGCCTCTGTTATTAAAATATCCATCTGTGAATAATTAGTATTTGGCTCAAATTGAATTAAGTAGTTGTTATTCTCATCATAATAATTCAAATATTTTTTTATAAATTTATCTTGACCTAAGTAAATATAGTGTTCATTGCTCAAGTAAATTTCATTGTTCAAACACAAAATTTCGCCATATTCCAAATCTCTTTCGACCAAAGTTGGTGTATTATTATAATCCGAAATGTTTAACATATACAAAGTATAACTGTTGATAGGTGGTTCGTACTGAGTGAAATATAAATTTTGCCCGATAATTATGGCGTTATTTATTAAACCATAAACATGGGTATATTGATGTAGTTCATTTCCTCTATAACGTACTATACTTGAGTATAAATTTCCGTCTGTAGTATCTGTTAAGGTAAAAAAGTAATCGTTATTTTTGGCCACTAGAGGAAAAAGAGCCAAGTTTTCACTGTCTTCTAGGGTATACATAGTTACGATTTCGGTAGATTTGTTGGAAACTATACTAAAATTATTGGAGATATTATCACCAGATGTAAAATACATACTAGGCGTGTTAAATGAATATTGAAAAGTGGTTGGTTCGTTAGAAAATTTTATGATTTCGTCGTTGCTATCGGGGTTATATTCGATAAATTGTTGCAAGAAAGGGTTATATATTAGTTCGTATTGAGTTTGGGGGGTTATTGTCCTAGATGCCATTTGTAAATCATAGCAGCCTGTTAGGTTTGTCACTATTGCAATAATAAATAAAATTTTCAGTGGAATTTTTAGCATATTGTCCTCCTACTTTCATATAAAATGTCGCTTAGTATATTTTATTTGAATAATATTGTAGTATTACTAAATATAAAAATATTTAAAAAATATTTGATGGAAATTTCACGATATTAATTATTTGTGTTGTTGAGGGATACAATTTGAGGAAATTTTTTGAAATTTAAAATAAAAGAGGACAGAAAAGGCAGATGAGCATGATTTTTGAAATTAGGATTTGTGGGATAAGAGATATTTTTTGAGCAAAAAAATAAACTATAGCCTAAATTTAATTGACTATAGTTTATAAATTATGATTTAACTCTAATTCCGTTTGCGTGGTGGCTAGTAATTAGATTGCTGTAAAAAGTTTTTTCTTCCACAGTTTCTGCGCTTGCAAATGCTTCAAAAACTTCTCTATTTAAATAGGTAACAACTTGTACATTTATTACACTTTCACCGTTTGGAAGTAGCTCTGGGTCTCCAAAATTTACTTCTGTATAAGTATATTCCCAACTTTCATATTCGGCAAGTATTTGAGTTTGAACGTCGTTAATATCTTCTAAATAGATATATCCGTTGATTGGTTTTAGTGTTGAGAGTTCGTTAAAATCTATATTATTAATGGCTTCGTATACAGTTTCTACGTCGCTAAAAAATTCTTCGATATCATTGTTATATTGTTCTTCTGTGATTGGTTCTAAAATTGTTTGATGTTCATCAGCCAAAGTTAGGAAGTCTGTTCCAAATTCCTCTTGTAACTCTAAGTTTGCAGATTTTACTGCTTGCGTTAATGGTTGGGCTTCTGTAGTGCTGGAATTTTGGTTTGAATTTGAAGAAGTAGAAGGAGTAGTTTCGTTAGTAGCTTGAGCTTCTTGAGTTTCTGATTTTTTGAATGTTTTTTCAAAAGTACTAGTTACGGCAGAAGCAGCTTTGCTTACAGTATTTGAGCTGTTGTTTGATGAAGATACTCCACCTCCTGCACCTCCTGAT
>MDSP01000013.1_pt1 | contig 44031 bp, 40 predicted proteins | sample 1005811 | NCBI WGS metagenome assembly MDSP01 (sample SAMN05526596, study PRJNA338239) | gut metagenome | isolation source: stomach gut content | host: Naso elegans | place: Saudi Arabia: Red Sea | collected 2011-04
TCTTTCGATTGTCTCCCATCCTTTCCTGAGGTTTTCTTTGTTACTCATTCTGCTCTCAAATGGCGTTTACACTTCAGTAACCAGGTTACCTTCGGCTTCCACCAGTAAACTGATTTCTTCTTCAATAAAACTCTGATTTACCCTGAAATAAACTGATAAACCTGATAAAACCTGATTTTCCTATGGAAATATCTCTAGGCAAACACAGATTTCTTGTAACCAGGTTTGCCAGATGAAGACTTCAAACTGGGAAATTAACAACAAAGCAGATGGATGAAAGGAAAGATATTTGCAAAGAGCAGGATATCCTTCTTTTTAAAATCATTAATAAAACTGACTCTAGCAAGATGTTTTCTTCAATTCTAAGTCTGTTTCCCTTGCAGCGAGGAGACGCCAGACTCTGTCCATCAGTGTCTTTAATCACTACAGTTGTAAGTAAGAAGTGCTTCCAAAATGAGGTCCATGTCCAGTGAAGAAATCTAATTATGACCTGCAGCATGTATACAGTAACCAGGTTACTACAGTGCATATGAACGGGTTCCCTGATTACCAGCATAACTTGATTTCTTTGAGTAACATTGTCTCTTAAGTGCATGTAATCGTACTGAGTGAAGTTCACATCACATGTAGGTGCTTCTACACAAACGAGATTTAGTACCACACACAGATTAACCCTATGACTGTCTCTGGCAACCCACGCTATGACCAACTATGATTTATATTACAAAAAAAAAGCCTGACCGATGTATCACTTCACATATTATATTGGTGATGTTGGCCTATCGCAGACATAACTGCATATATTTTCTCCAATCTGCGCTGATATTAAAACTGTTTTTAAAAATGAGTGGGCTAGTGATTTAAATTATAGTAATTAAGTAGTTTGTCTAGCAGAGGGCAGTCCGTTATTTAATATTTAATTACATTACATCTTTGCCACAAGTATTTCATTACTATAGTACATTTATAGCATTGGCCAATATGTTGAATATTTTCCTGCTCCTTCATATTGGTGTCGGCATCTGCCCAAAGAAATCCTATATTGTACGGAACCCCAGGAAGACTAGCTAACTGCCTCTTGTGGTAGCTAATGGGGATCCTTTAAATAAACAGATAAACAAATGAATAAACATTAATACAAACAAAAGGTTCCATTATTTTCACTGTACAATTGCTTTCTTACCAGTCCAGTTCAAGTAGTATCAGCGGTTGCTGTTCACTTAAATGGCGATACCTGATAAATAAAAATTTAGATGCATTTCACTCGCTAATTCAAATTACTTTTACCTCAGGACTGCAAAGGATGTCCTCTAAATTCAAAGAGCAATTTCATGGACATTTCAAGACTCCTTGAAGTCATCAGGCCTTGTCAGCCCAATATTTGGAGTAGGGCAGCTTCAAAAAAACCTACAATTGGGCCATTATCACTACAGAAAAAATCTAACAGTGAATTATCATTTGTTATTTTGGGGGCATTTACTTGTTGGAGGTTTTCTTTATGAAAAACAGTTTATTTATCCATCTGTCGTGCACTTCTGTGCAGAATGGCATGCCAGATACCATTACTACAGACAACTGTGAAAATTAGCCTTCAGGATGCTGCACACAGAAACTGAGGCCAGCTATTGTTTCCCAAGATGTAGCACCTAACCTCCCCTAAAACCATAAATTATCAGAATTGTAATTAATACTCTGGAATTTGAATGTTTCTGCCTGTTTTATTTTAGGGGAATTTTGATCAAAAGACCATATTTTCTGTGTGTGTGTGTGTGTGTGAAGAAGAAGAACAAGAACAAGAAGGAGAAGAAGAAGAATTGGGACGACATTTAAAAGAACACACTTTCCAAGAAGTTCCCCATGAGCGAAGGTGAAAACTCCCCTGCTAATGAATTTACTTGACCAGCACAGCAACAGACTGTATTTGTGTGTGTGTGTGTGTATGTGTGTGTACACTGTAAAAAGAGCTCAGGGGATGTAACTTCATGCAGTCTGATGTGCAGCTGTCAGTTCACGTCACTTTGTGACGATTTCTTTGAATCTGTGTTCATGTTTTATTGATTTTAAAGACATTCATGTTGTTTTTCTCTGAATGAAACAAATCACTGTGCCACACTCATTAGTGAACACGACGCAGCGTTTAAATTTAACAATTTGAAAAACTGATGAAAGTCTCTGCAACCAAAAACATGACATTACTACAAGCATTTTAAAACAAGATGAAGAGCTGAAAAATGTGATCACACTGGAATATTTGCCTTGTTTCATCAGTTACAGACAGAAACTGCTCAAAGGAGATTTTCTTCTCAGAGTTTTAGTGTGATGAGCTGTAGAGTTCGAGCACTTCATGCTGCTGCAGGTTGATCCTCTGTGATTGACGGCCCAATATGAGCAGGTCGCGTCTTTCAGGCCTCGATGACAGAAAAGTTCATTTTCTTTCGTCAGGACACAATCTATTTGATTTTGATTTTGCAAACTTAAAGCATTATTTTTTTCTATATCAAAATTCAAAATATCAACTTCTCGTTGCTTATCAAAAATAGCTTGGCGAATATTTTCTAATTGTTGTTGTTTAGTAGCTTTTTCTTGTTTAAACTTATCAAAATCTTGTTCTAATTGCTCCAACTGCTTGACTTTTGCCGCTTTTTCAAGATTTAAAGCAATTTGTTTTGTATTTGATAATTCTATTTGATGGTTTAAATTTGCGATGTTGTCACTAGCATTTTGATTGACCTGTGCAATATCTTCGAGGAATTTCTCAAAATTACACACTCTTTCTTTAGAAACCTGAATATGTGAGTTAGCCTGTTCTTTAGTTTTTTCTAATTGTATGATCTTCTCACTCAAATTATCAATACTTTTTTGGACTTCTATACGTGAATTTTTGGCGTTCTCTTGCATCACTACCAAATTATTTTTGCGAGTTTCTTCCTTATTATACTGTAAATTTACAATTTCTAAATTATTTTTGGAAGCCTCAATTTGGTTTTTAATTTGCGTATCTTCGTTCAAAAATAAATTGATATCTAATACTTTTATTTCATCTTGTAACTTTAAATATTGCTTTGTCTTCTCAGCCTCAACCCTTAGTGGCTCAAGCGTTCTTTCAATTTCGGAAACGATATCATCAACTCTTAATAGATTTTCTCTCTCTTTGGAGAGTTTTTGCCAAGCTTCTTGCCGACGAACCTTAAATTTATAAATCCCTGTTGCCTCCTCAAATAAATTACGCCTCTCCTCAGGCTTTGAGCTTAACACCTTATCAATTTGACCCTGCCCAATAATTGAATACCCATCTTTTCCAATTCCAGTATCCATAAAGATTTCTTGAATATCTTTTAAACGGCAGGAAGCCCCATTTAAAAAATATTCACTTTCGTTAGAGCGATAAATACGACGTTTAATAACTATAGTTTTAAATGCAATAGGCACACTATCTTCATTTTGAATAGTTAATGAAACTTCTGCAAAACTTAATGGGCGTTTTTCTTGAGTCCCTGCAAAAATCAAGTCTTCCATTTTTGATGCTCGCAACGATTTTGCGCTTTGTTCCCCCAAAACCCAACGAATTGCCTCGGCTATATTACTTTTCCCACTTCCGTTTGGACCAATAATCGCTGTAATTCCTTGAGGAATATCAAGTTTTATAGTTTCATCAAATGATTTAAAACCGTGTATCCCAACTTTTTCCAGATACATAAAATTCCACCTTTACTTATTTTTTTGCTCCTCAACTAATTTTTTGAGAGCCACATTTGCCGAATTTTGTTCAGCTTCTTTTTTACTTTTGCCTGTTCCTTGACCAAGAGGAGTTTCCCCATGAAATACAGTTACATAAAAATCTTTGTTATGGTCTGGTCCTAATTCTTTTGTAATTTCGTATTTTAAAGGAATTGTACTTGTTTTTTGAATATGCTCTTGAAGCAAAGTTTTATAGTCTGAATAAAGTTTTTCAAACGATACATCTTTGATATTTAACAACAATACTTTATTGATAAATTTTTTAGTTTCTTCAAATCCACTATCTGTAAAAATTGCTCCTGTAATGGCCTCTAATGCATCTGCCAAAATGGAATTTCTCATTCTTCCTCCAGTAGCCTCTTCGCCTTTTCCAAGCAAAATATATTGACCAATGTCTAAAGTTTTGGCTGTATCTGCCAATGAAGCTTCACAAACTATGCTGGCACGCAATTTTGATAAATCCCCTTCTGGTAAATTTGGGTGCTTATTATACAAATATTCACTTACAATAAGGTCTAAAATTGCATCACCCAAAAATTCTAATCTTTCGTTATCTTTCACATTTTGGTTACGATGTTCATTAGCATAAGAGCTATGCGTTATTGCTTGTTCAATAAGTGCATAATCGTTAAAATTATACTCTATTATATTTTGAAGCTTAGTTAGATTTTGAAAGTCTTTTTTCATATTATTCATCTCTTTCTTAAAATTATTTTGTATTTTTGCCTAAAAAAAAGCTTCGCAAAATACGAAGCTAGTTAATCTAATCCTTTTTGTAGTTTGATATACTCAACGATGTCTTCAATATTTTTTATGTGTTTAATTTTGTGGGCTGGTATATCAACATCAAATTCCCTCTCAATTTCCATAATAATTTGAAATACATCTAGGGAATCCACATTTAAATGTCTACGAAACGAAGTATGTGGCGTTAATTCATTCTCAGGAATATTTAATTGACTACTAATAATTGCTTGAATTCTCTTAAAAACCATCAGAACAATCTCCTTAAATTAAATTGCACTAATTAGTATATGTCATCAAGCTTATTTTGTTTGTTCAAATCTAGCAGTTATCTTATTAATTAAATCGTTCTCAACAAACCCTTGTGCCTGTAAAATTGTACTACAAATCTCGGCTTCTTTAGCGTTTCCATGAGTTTTTAATACGATACCCTTAACTCCCAAAAGAGGTGCTCCACCTTTATCTTCATAATAAAATTTATTTTTAATGCGACCAATTCCATCTTTCATTAATAAATACGATAGTTTAGTTTTGAGGTTGCGTTTAAATTCAAACTTTAACATACCAAAAACCCATGTCCCAAAACCTTCCATAAATTTTAAAATTACGTTTCCAACAAATGCATCACACACCAAAACATCAGCTTTTCCATTAGGAATATCACGAGCTTCAACGTTTCCAATAAATCTAACCTTCTTATCATTTCTTAGAAGTTTAAAAGTCTCTTTTGTTAGCTCGTTTCCTTTTTCTTCTTCAGCACCAACGTTAATCAGACCAACTTTTGGACTTTGCACACCCATAAACTCTTTCATATAAATCATTCCAATATGAGCAAACTGATGGAGGTAACTTGGTTTTGAGTCCATATTTGCACCACAATCAATAAGAAGAGTATATCCTCTTTTTGTAGGAATAAGCACAGGTAAAGCCGCTCTCTCAACGCCTTTTATTCTACCCACAATCAAAGTTCCACCAGCAAGAAGCGCACCCGTATTACCTGCGCAAACAAAGCCATCAACTTCTTTTTTCTTAACCAAATTAAGCCCTACAACCATCGAAGAGTCTTTTTTTGAACGAATAGCTGCAACAGGTGCATCATTCATTGTAATTTCTTCTGTTGTGTGTACAATTTCTACTTTTGTTTTATCATAATCATATTTATCAAGCTCTGTTTTTATAGATTTTTCATCTCCAACTAATACTAATGTTGCCGTAGTTGTTTTTAGGGCCTTAATACAGCCTTTTACAATTTCTTCTGGTGCATTATCGCCACTCATTGCATCTACTGCGATTTTCATCAAAAAACACCCCTTTATTTTATTATCTAAAATTTAATATAGAAAAAGACAGCCTAAGCTGCCTTCTCATTAGTCTACCGCAATCACTTGACGGTTTTTGTATTTTCCACACTCTTTACATACACGGTGTGGCATCATTAATTCACCACAGCTGTGACATTCCACTAAGTTAAGTGGAGAAAGTTTCCAGTTAGCTTTACGTTGATTTCTTCTTGCTTTGGACGTTTTTCTTTTTGGTACTGCCATTTACTACACCTCCTAAGTTGTCATTATTTTGAAGTAAAACGAAGAATATCTCTAAATTGTTCTAGTCTAATATCTATATCAGAATTTACACAGTCGCAAGGGTTCTCGTTTTGATTTGCCCCACATTCGCTACAAATCCCTAAACAGTCTTCTTTACAATAAAAACCTAGGGGTATGTCTAAAGCAATACTAGCTAGTATATCATCAGATAAATCAATAGTTGACCCTATCACTTGTTTTACATCTTCATTTTCATTTTGGTAAATTTCATCTGTAGAAAACTCACCATACAACTCTGCATGAAGGGGATAATCCTCTTCTTGCCCACAACGGTTACAAAGTAATTTGAGCGTAGTATCTACAAACCCATTCACTAAGTATAACGGCTTATGCTTTGAAACTTTACCATAAACCTTTGTTGTGCAAATTGTTTGTTGTGTGCCTAGCTTTAATCCTTTTAAATTAACTTCTGTAGTTTCATCAAAAGTCATCTCTGGACTATCAACCAAGGCTTGAATATCTAATTTCATGTATAACCCCTTTATCTGAAATGTATACATTACTTATTTCCCTAAAACTTACAATAATTTGGCGTTCAATGTAGGACGCTGACTAATTATATACTAGAAATTTGTTGGAGTCAAGGGGGGTAAGCAACTTTAGCCCACTTATTGTAGCAAAAAGTGAGCTAAAATTGCCTTATTTGTAATTATACATATACAGGAATTGTTTGTCAACGCCTTATTTTTTAACTAATTCTACAGTATCACGCGCAATAACTAATTCTTCGTTAGTAGGCACTAGTAACATACGCACTTTTGCATCATCAGCCGACAAGTCACGAAGCTTTCCACGACACTTATTTTTCTCTTCATCTATGCTAATTCCTAACCATGTTAATCTTTTAGCAAGAACAGAACGCATATGAGCTCCATTCTCTCCAAGACCTCCAGCAAATGCAACAGCATCAACCCCGTTCATAATTGCAGCATATGCCCCAATATAAGAAACTAATCTATGCTCAAAAATATCCATCGCTAAAGTACAAGTTGGGTCATTTGCCATAACTCCATCTTCGATTTCTCTAAAATCACTGCTAGTTTCTGATAATGCTAAAACTCCAGATTGTTTATTTAAAATATCATCAACTTCCTGAGCTGTTAAACCTTCTTTTTTCATTAAGTAAGGAATAATTGCTGGGTCAATATCTCCAGAACGAGTACCCATTACTAGACCTTCTAAAGGAGTCATACCCATTGAAGTTTCAACAGATTTTCCACCATTAACAGCACAAACACTTGCCCCATTTCCTAGGTGACACACGATAATTTTTGTTTCTTCTAATGGTTTACCAAGTAATTCTGCTGCTTTTTCAGAAACATATTTGTGAGATGTTCCGTGGAAACCATAACGACGAACTCCATGTTTTTTGTAAAACTCTGTTGGAATTGCGTATCTATAAGACTCAGCAGGCATTGTTTGGTGGAAAGCTGTATCAAAAACTGCTACCATTGGTGTGTTTGGCATAATTTCACGACAAGCATCAATCCCTACAATGTTTGCTGGGTTGTGTAATGGTGCAAGTTCGCTACATTCTTTAATTGCATCTTCAACTTCTTCAGTAATAATAACAGAAGCTTTAAATTTCTCTCCACCATGAACTACTCTATGCCCAACAGCTGTAATTTCGTCCACACTATCTACACATTTAGTTGCTCCTGTAGTTAAAAATTCGATAACTTTTTTAACAGATATGATATGGTCACTAAATTCTCCCATTTCTTTAACCGCTTCTTGCCCTACAGTTTCATGTTTAATAAAAGAACCATCAATTCCAATTCTTTCGCAAATTCCAATCGCAATAATGCTTTCATCTTCCATATTTAATAGTTGATATTTTAATGATGAACTACCACAATTTAATACTAAAACTTTCATATTTCAATACTCTCCTTAATGTCCCATAATCTAAATTTAAACCGAATACTATATTTGATAGGCTCTCTCCCCAAAATATGACAAGAGAACCTTTAATTTATTAATCTACTTGTTGAGCTTGAACTGCAGTAACAGCAACTACCCCAACAATATCTTCTGCACTACAACCACGAGAGAGGTCATTTACAGGCTTTGCAAATCCTTGAGTAAGTGGTCCATAAGCTCCAGCCTTTGCAAGTCTTTGAACTAACTTATAAGAAATATTACCTGAGTCTAAGTCTGGGAAAATTAATACGTTTGCATCTCCAGCTACAGGGCTATTTGGTGCTTTAGCTTTGGCAGCATCTGGAACTATTGCAGCATCAACTTGTAACTCCCCATCAACTTTTACATCTGGCATAATTTCTTTTGCAATTCTAGTTGCCTCAACAACTTTATCAACATCTGGGTGTTCTGCACTACCATAAGTAGAGTGAGATAACATCGCTACAATTGGTTCTGCTTCCACTAATTGCTTAAAGCTATTTGCCGAACTTTTTGCAATTTGAGCTAATTGTTCAGCTGTTGGATTTTGGTTTAGTCCACAATCTCCAAATACGAAAATTCCATTATGCCCACTTGTGCAATTTGGAACGTCTATGATGAAAAATGTTGATGCAACCTGTGTTCCTGGTTTAGTTTTTAAAATTTGTAATGATGGACGAAGAACATCAGCTGTTGAGTGAACTGCTCCTGCAACAACACCATCTGCCATTCCTTGTTGTACCATCATAATCCCCAAATGAACAGGGTCTTTTAAGAATTTTTTTGCCTTTCCTTCCGTCATACCTTTACGCTCTCTAAGTTTTACAAGAGCCTCGATATAAGCTTCTTTGTGTTCAAAAGTTTTTGGATTTACTACAGTCGCCTTAGAAATATCTAAATTTGCTTCTTGAGCCATCTCAGCAATCTCAACCTCATCTCCAATCAGGATTAAATTTGCAAATCCCTCTTGTAAAATAATGTGAGCTGCCTCCAAAGTACGGATATCCTCAGGTTCTGGTAATGCAATAGTTTTAATTGAATTTTTTGCGTGAGCTTTAATTGTTTCTAAAAAAGACATAAAATTCCCCTTTCATTTTTAATTGATAAGTTATTCTTTTTATATTATAGACAAAATGTTCTATGTATACAAGAGAAATTTGCAATTTTTTTAGTTATTTTCACGTTAAATTTGTAACATTTGGAAGGTTAAAGTATTTATAAATCTTTTTAACTCGAAAATATGGAGTTATTTCACTTTTTCTCATGACATTTTTCATAAAATGACTTATAATATTCATAGAACTATTATATTAAAATTTTATAATTTATTAATCATTAACCAAATAGGAAGGAGTTACTATGTTACAAGAAGATATTGCAATTGAGTTATTAACACCAGCAGAATTTAAGAGTTTTCCACTAATTATTGGCGATGATATAGAAACAATGGACAAATACATTGTTGATGTATTAAAGAAAAATAAAGCCAACACTAAGTTCAAAAATTTTACAAAAATCTACGCTTCAAATGAGGATATTTCTCTTCATGAAGATGGTCAATATGTGGGGTTACCATTTATTGATAAATACTTTAAATACAACTCACTTAGTGAACTTGTTAACTATGTTAAGGAGGCACTAGAACGCAAAGAAAAATTTTTCTTATATTTAAATACTCGCTACAAAGTTCGACCAGATATTGACCCAGAAAATAAGTGGGACAACAAGCAAAATGACGCTAAATATTTGGACGAATTACTAACTTTATTAACTAATGCAAAAATGGAATGCATGGTAATTAAGAAATATGAAGATGAAAATGAAGTTGTTTCTTTTATGTTAGAACGCCTTATAAAAGAAGTCTTTGTCTTTACTTTGGGCAAAAAAAATACCCACCTCAAAGGAATTACAAAAACACTAAAGCTAGATGACCGTCAAAAAATGGTTCATATTAAAAATGGAATGGAAAGGGATATGCCTTTTGATAGAAATAAAGTCTCTCCTAGCTATTATGTAACTTTGCCTCGTAGTAAAGATATATACGAAGATTTAGTTTGTAACAAAGCTCTAACAGAAGAACTTAAAGAAATTTGTGCCTTAAACGCAATGTACAAACGTAATGTAGAAGTTGCATATTGGCCTCTTCCATTAGAACAAAAGCTAGAATTTGCAACTGATAGAGGTTGTGAGAGGGTATATTGTGCCAATACTCAAGTAAAAACCGAGTTAGTTAATTTAATACTTAACGAAGGTCAAAAAATTTCTAGTGAAGAAGTTGAAGTTGTTGTTGTTGATGCGTCTTCAGAACTCAAAAATTTATCTCAAAAATTCAAAAATGTTTATTGTGGTCAAGAAGAAACTCAAAAATTTGCTTATGACCTCTACGAAAAAGTAGTAGGGAGAATTGAGCGTTTGGACAACTATTTTAATGGTGATGTTATTAAATTTAGAAGTTATCACGCCAAAAAAATTATTTTAATTAACGGAGTTGATAGCGAAGAAATTATTTACCCAATCAATTTAGAGAAATTACATAATAATCCTCTAATCGAAATGGTGGTAGAATTTGGAAATATTCTTGGGTTACACATTATTTTTCTAAGTAATGAACGCCCTACAGTTTCTAATAATGTTGATATTAATAGAAGAATTATGGCGTTTGGGCTTAATCAAACTCACCCAAATATTAATCTTACAATCCAAGATGTTGAAAATTTTTCTGTAGATATGTATACGTTAAGATAATTTAGGCAATAATCCAAGGAGGTCAAAATGGAAGCTACTCAAAATAAATACGTTTTACTACTAAATGAAAATACTATTGATTGTGCAACATACATTCAAACAGATGTAATTGGAAGTTTACAAGCTAATCAACCAAACTTACAATCAATTTTTGCAATGCCTATTACTAAAGAAGAAACAGCTAAATATCGCATGGTGTTTATGCCTGAAATAGATTTTTTTCTAACTTACAAAAATCTTGATGAAATTTTTGAAGCCCTCAAAGCTAAATTTACAGAAGCCGATAATTTAGTTTTGTTTTTAAATATTGATGCTAATACAGCAAAAAATATTGCTCCTAAACTAGAAGAATTTAAAGCTAAGCTCAAAGTTTTAAAAATTAGAGTTATTTGCGTTATTGATATTGATAATAAACAACAGTTATCCCAACAATTTTTTGATATTTTTGATATTAAGTTTGGATTTTATGATGCTGAAAACAACGTTATTTTGAAAAACTTAAACATTATACCAAAGGATAAAAGTTATAATACTGTAGTTTTTGGTGAAGAAGAAGCAAAGTTTTATAATACTAGCACTGATGAAGCTGAAATCTCTGAAATTATTAATTTCCCTCAAAATAAAGAAGCACTTTCTTCCTTATTAGAGGAGAAAATTTTGAGTGATGATTTAACGAGTATTTTAAATGATGATGCAATTTATTTGCGTGACCAACAAAATATTTATATTCCAATTAATACGACAGTTAACCCAACCCCAAAAACTCCAACTGCTCTAAATCTTGGAAATCATAAATCTATTAGCGTTGTTCAGTCAGAAAATGCTGAGATTAAAAATAAATTTGTATCTAACGTTCTCACTTCTGCCAAATTTGTAAACAAAGAAAATATTGAAGTTATCGTTTTGGATAGCATGGGTGAGCTTAGCCCCCTAAAAGCTACTTATCCTAACGTTTTTACTGGCAAAGACGGAGTTCGTGAACAAATTTTAAACTTTGATAAATTGCGCAAAAATAGAGAAGTGTTTTGTAAAACTTTTATGAAAGAAGATTTTTCTTTAGTCAATCAACACTTTAAACATTACGTTTTTATTATAAATAATGAGCAAACTTTTGAAGATATCAAGTTGCTTGCAAAACAAGATATTGAAGATGAGTGGTTGAGTAACAAAGACGGACTAAATTTTCATATTATATTTTTAGCTGATGATATTAATCAATTTAATTATGATGAAAAACATTTAGATAAAAGAATTATAACTATGATTAACCCACAAACAAACCATACTACATTAGTATGCCAAGATTTCTCTACACTTTCGGTAGATGCATTTATTTTAAAATAATTTGGAGGAAACATGAAAATTACAGGTATCGTTGCAGAATATAACCCCTTTCATAATGGGCATCTTTATCAAATTGAATATGCAAAAAATAATCTTAATTCTGATTTTGTAATAGTTGTTATGAGTGGAAATTTTTCTCAACGAGGAACTCCCTGTATTTCTGATAAGTTTACTCGCTCAAAAATGGCTTTATCTTGTGGGGCAGATATGATTGTTGAACTGCCTGCTCCACTTGCTACTGCCAGTGCTGAACGATTTTGTGAGGGAGCAATTTCTATTTTGAATAAATTAAATTGTGTAGATGTTGTTTGTTTTGGAAGCGAAAACACCAATTTAGAACTAATGAACAACATTGCACAACTATTAATAAATGAACCACCTAGTTATTCTAATTTAATTAAACATAATTTAAAAGAAGGAAAAAGTTATCCTCTAGCACGGGAACTTGCAATTATAGACCATACCCCAAATTATTTGCATGAAAATATTAACCTCGATAACTTTTTACGGCAACCTAACATAATTTTGGGAATTGAATATATTAAGGCCCTTATTAAATTTAGGAGCAATATTAAACCATTTCCAATTAAAAGACAAGTATCTAATTATCATGATACTGAAGTTTTTCATCATTTTGCATCGGCTACAGCACTCCGACAGGCCTTTTTGCAACAAGATAATGAAGCTCTACAACAAGCTATGCCTCAGCAATCTTTAAATTATTTACAAAATCAAATATATTTTGCAAATATAGAAAATATAAATTCTACATTGCACTATAAATTATTGCAAGAGGATAATAATAATTTGTGGGATACTCCACCTAAATTATTGCATACAATTTATAATAGTTTTGGTCAATGTAGTAGTTTTTTGGAATTAGTTAATAAATGTAGTTCAAAAACTTATAGCAAAGCTACAGTTTATCGTACTTTGCTTAGAATTTTATTAAATGTTACATCTGATAATATGGAAATTTTACAACAAAACGACTGGATACCTTATATTAGAATTTTGGGTTGCAAAAAAGAAGCTCTACCTTTAATTTCCAAAATTAAACAAACTTCAAGTGTTCCGATTGTTATTAATCTAAAAAAAGATTTATCTACCCTATGTCCTATAGGAAAAATTTTGTTAAATTATGATATAAAATCTACCCAACTATATCATTTGTGTACAAACCAAACTCATCTGTACAAGCAAGATTTTACAGAACGATTTATAATTTTATAGTAGGATTTGTTAATAAAATTGTATAGTTTTGACGAGTTATGTATTATATTGCTAGAAACTTATAAATATGATATACTTAAAACGTTCGATATATTCAATTTACAGAAAGGACAGATATGCATGGAAGATAAACATAAAAAGTTATCCTCTCGTATTAACTTCATTTTTAGTTGGCTTATTGTATTTTTAATATCTATAGTTACAGGGCTAGAAGTTATCAACCTTGGTATCCTTGTAGAAAACGACGCTATAAATGATGTTTTAGTTAATGCCAAACTTGCTAATTATCGTTTTCGTGATTGGTTAGTTAGCAAAACAGAAGTAATTCATACTTTAGCAAATGATATGCGATATAAAGAAAACTATAACGATTTTGATAATTTAGAAGATTACTTTAAGGCTCAGTTATATAACAGAAGCGAAATAGATATGATTTATTTTTATAACTATACAGAAGATAAATTTATAAATTCTGCTGATTGGATACCTGACGCTAGTTTTATACCATCTCAAAGACCTTGGTATAAGGGGGCTATTGATACTGAAAACGAATTTTTTATTACCGACCCGTATATTGATGCACAAACTGGCAAATTATTAGTAACGTTATCCACACCTTTAATAGATAAAACTGGAGATTTTAGAGGTGTTTTAGCAATGGACGTTAGTATGGAAAGTTTTGAACTTATAATTGATGATTTATCCACAGAAAATGGAGGATATTTATTCATCACAACTAGCAATAATGATATCGTAATTCACCCAAATCCAGAATATAAACCAACTATAGAAGAGGTTCACAATTTAGATAGTTTAGTTGGGGAATATCGACTTATCCTTGCACATGATGAAAATTATGTACAGACTATAGCAACGGATTATGGTCCAAAAACTTATAGCACTTATATAAATATTCCTGATACAACTTGGAAAGTTATTTCTAGTTATCCCGTAAATACAATCCAAATTTATATTTTTGGGCAAATTGTATTTGGTGTAGTGCTTAGTTTATTTGCAATTTTATTAGGAAGAATTACAATCAATAGATTTATTAAAGTTTATATTTCACCTCTTGATTATATTGTGGCTGGTTTAAATACAATCAAAGAAGGAAAATTAGATTTTCAAACTGACCAAATTCCTAAAAATAGTTATGAAATTGCAGTATTAGTAAATGGTTTTGAAGAATTTACTCATATTTTAACTGGGTATATCAATGAAATTTCTGATATATTACATAGTTTTTCTTATGGAGATTTTACTAACGAACCAAAGCAAACTTACATTGGGGATTTTGCTCGTATACAAATTTCTTTTGAGGAAATTTCAAATAACTTAAGAAAATTTTTGGCCGAAACTACTTATGCTACAGGTGAAGTTAACGTTGCTGCGGAACATATTGCAAATGCTGCTGTTGAATTAGCTGATACTTGCCAAGCCCAGTTTGATATTTTACATTATTTTAAAGCAGATACAAAAAATGTGACTCAAGATTTAATTACCAATATTGACGATATCGGTCAAACTCATATTATCGTTCAAGAAGTTGTAGAGAAAGCTGATAGTAGTAAACAAATTTCAACAGAAATGGTTGAAGCTATGCACAATATTAGCACTTCTACCAAACATATCGCTGAAGTTATGCAATCTATAGAAAATATTGCTGACCAAACAAATTTACTTGCACTTAACGCCACTATAGAAGCTGCAAGAGCTGGAGAAGCCGGAAAAGGATTTGCAATTGTTGCATCTGAAGTCCGTGAATTGGCAGTAAAAACATCTGAAATTGTGCAGGAAATTCATGGGATAATTGGGAAAAATCTTGAAAGTGTTAACCGTGGAGAAGAAATTGTTATTAGTACAAACAAAGCATTAGAAGAAATTGTGGATATTAGTCAAAAGAATATCCACATGTCATCTAAATTAAAATTTGCAACTATTAAACAACATGATGACTTAGAAAAAGTCATTGTAGAAGTTGAGAAATTGTTTGAAGAAATTGCAAGAACTACTGGTGTTGCTGAAGAAAACGTAGCTGTTAGCCAAGAACTTTTAGCTCAAAGTCAGCATCTTCGTATGCAAATGGAATATTTTAAAGTATAAATTAAGCCTCTTTTTGCTCTTTGCAATTAGAGGTTTTTTGTGCCTTTACAATTTGCAAAATCTTTTGTAAACTAACCATAACAAACTTTTTCGGAGAAGAGGAACACTATGCATACTGGAATATTAGAAAACTTAATCGAGCAATACCTCCCACCCCTAATTCATATTTTAGAGATTATGGGAATTTTTATTTTAGTCGTTGGAGCAGTTGGAGCGTTTTATCATTACTGCAAAAATATTTTTTTTCAAGATACGTTTAGGGTAAAATTCCATTTTGCAAACACTATGGCTATGGCTTTAGAGTTCAAGCTTGCAGCTGAAATTTTAAAAACTGTAATCGTTCGTAGTTGGCATGAACTAGTTATGTTAGGAGCAATTGTAATTCTTAGAATTTTGATGACCGTAATTATCCAATGGGAAATTAAATCCGAAGAAAACACAAAAGTCATATAAAAATTTCAAAACAATATAAAAATTTTATTTAACTTGTAAATTTTGATATGAAAATTCCCAAACGAAAATCTCATTTTCAAATTTCATGATGATCAGCCTTTTTTGTCCTTAAAAAAATCCAGACTGATATTTTCAATCTGGATTTTTATTTTATTTCAAATATAAACTAGTACTTATTTCAAATAAACTGCCAACATCTCCAGCAAATACTATTTTTGCACCTTCTGGAATAAGCACCCCTTCTGGACCTTTTATCCAAGAATTGAAAATACACAAATTATCTTTATCATAAATTGCATACATTCCTGCTCCTTCTTGAGCCACATTTAAAATTTGCCCAACATCGCTATTTGGAATATTATACCATTGTGCAAGACCGTATTTATTAATCTGATATAAACCATGCTCCAAAGTTTTAATTGCATCTTCAACTATATAAATTCCATTATTAGAAATCATATACTCAATTCCATTATTTTGGTACATTCTTATATCGCTACTATCTCTACCATAATATTGTGGGATTTGCAAGGTACTAACCAAATTATTTTCATCAACAATTTCCAAATTTCCAACATACCCAAATATTGATTTTACCGAGTCTAATTGTCCAATTACAGAACCAGTATAAGCTACAGAAGTATACTTTTCACTCACCAAATAATATTTTTTACCTAACCTAGCTTGCCAAATTTGCTCAATTATAGGCAAAACTTGTACTGGCTCTAATTTTTGCATATGATATCCCGTCATAGGAATTGGTAACATAGTTGTATAAAGCATGCTCGAAGTTTTTATATAAGTATGACCATTACTTTCCTCAATAAATTGTAGCTCAATTGCTCCTTCTTCATCTTTAAAGATATTATTTCCTTGATAAAAAAACTTCTGCTTAAACTCAGGAGATTGTGCATAGTTTAACAAAAGTACTCCATCTTCAGAAAGCGAAACCTCATAAACCCCCGAAAAATCAGCATATACGCCCTCATATTTCAAAAATTTATTAGGCAAGGCTACTGGTTGTGTTGGCAAAATATTCGGTGGATAACTCGGTTGAGTCATATGACCATCTTCAATTAATTTATCTAACAAAAGTTGACCTGCCATAGCAAGGTTTAAAGTAGATGAACCACCTGATGATACTACAGCCACAGAAATATTATACTCTGGTGCAACTATCAGACTTGAATGAGATTGATAAGTATCCCCGTTTTTACTCAAAACAGTTATCCCCTGCTCATTAAAAGGATACATCTGGACGTTATCCCAGCCAAGTCCAAATTTCATAAATGTTTCGCCATCTTTGTGCCAAATTCCATTATTATATTCTAAATCTTGCATAGCATCTAAACTATTTTGACTTAACAAAATTGGACGCATTAACATTCTTGAAAATTTACAAAGGTCTTCAGCTGTACTAAAAATACCCCCTGTTCCAACACTAGTTAAAACTTCGTTAGGATAATCAGCCCCATTCATTGTACCCTTATACATTTTTGAATAACTTTTTGCAATTTGATTATGGTTAAAATCATCATATGGAGTTTTTGTATTTCTTAACCCCAAAGGCTCTGTAATATTGTCATAAATAAATTGCGAAAACGTTTTCCCACTAACATTTTCAACAATCATTTGTGCCAAAGTAAATCCAGTATTATTATAAACCGAAAATTCCCCTGGGTTAGCCTTTAAAGTTTGAGTGGATAAATTTTGTAAAAAATAATCATAATTTTGAGTATCTGTATCACTATACAAAATTGAATTTCCCATATCATTACCCTTAAATCCAGCTGAATAATTTAATAACATTCTAACTGTAATATCTTGATATCGCTCATCAGCCATTGAAAATTCTGGGATATAAGTTGTTATAGGTTTATCTAGCGATACTTTTGCCTTATCAACCAACATCATAATACTAGCTGTTGTATACATTTTACTAATCGAAGCAATAGGATACATATGAGTTTTTGTTAGAGGGGTATCGTCCCACTTGCTATAATCTCCCTCCGTTCCTGATAAAATAATTTCACTCCCTTCCATCATGGCATACTGAATACTTTCTGCTCCTACTTTACTAATAATCGTATCTGCATAAGTAGAAGCAAATAACTCTAAGTTAGACTTTGCAAAAGTTGGGGTTACCAACATTACAAAAGCCGTAAGAATTGTAATACTTTTGTGATAAAATTTCATAATTATTGCTCCTTCACTGATATATTCTTAGTTAGTATTTCTTAACATTTTTTTTATATACATTTTGGCAAAAAAATACGGCTACTATAAAATTTTTATAACAGCCTCCAAATTATTATTTTTGTAAATCTTTGAGTTTAAATGATAATAATACTTCATTCAATGCTTCAGCTTGGGCAGCCAACTCCTCACTAACTGCCGCACTTTGGTCAGCCGTTTCTGTATTAATATCTGTAACCTTTGTAATTTCCTCTGTTCCTTGGTTCAAAATTATAATATTCTGCTTTTGTTTCTCACTATCCTCCAGAACTTCTTGACAAATATTAACCGTCTCATCAACACTTACAACAATTTCATCAAGCGTCATAGATGCATGAGTAGCCCATACTTCACCATGCTGAACCATATCAAGTGCAACAGCCATCATCTTCTCAACATCTTTAACCGTTTCTGAAGTCTTATGTGCCAATTCACCAACTTCCTTTGCAACTACAGTAAACCCCCTACCAGCGTCCCCAGCCCTTGCAGCTTCAATAGATGCATTAAGTGCTAATAAATTAGTTTGCTGCGAAATATCTGCAATCATTTGTGTAACTCCAAAAACAGCCTTACTAGAAGTTTTTATATTCTCCATAGATTTTACCATCTCTTGCATCATCAAAGTACCCTCATCTGCCAAAGATTTTGTATTCTCAGAAATTTTTCTAGTAGCATTCATATTTTCAATAAGCTCTAAAATATTTGACGAAATATCTTCTGTTGATACAACAAATTTATCAGTCACTTCTTTTTGAGAAGATGCACATTTTGCAAGCATAGTAGCACCGATAGCAATTTCTTCTGACCCTAAATGAACATCACGAACAGCATATTTAATATTTGATAAACTATAATTTAACTGCGCATTAATTTGTGTAATTGACTTCTGAATTAGCTCAAAATCTCCAATGTACTCAACCTCACAACCTTGAGTTAAATCCCCCTTAGCCAAATAACCTAGCTGTTTATTGATATCATGTATATAACTTCTCAAAATTTTAGCTGCATCTTCCACACTATTTGCTAATGAACCAATCTCATCTGAAGATTTATTTTCTATACAAATAGATAAATTCCCACTGCTTAACTGCTTGGCCGCTTTTTCCACCTCATAAATAGGCTCGACAATTTTTTTAGTATTATACCTAGAAATAACAAAAATACTAACAATACTAATTAGTATACAAACTCCATTTAAGAAATAAATATATATAACTAATAATCTTGCCTCTTCATAAGCCCCTTCCCCAAACTCTGTAGAATACCTATCAATTTCATCTGCAAATGCTCTAAATACTAATTGTAAATCTAAATAATCCTTCTTCAAAAGAGCTTGTCCCTCTTCATCTTTACCACTATCTATAAGAATAATTATTCGCCCAATTAAATCAATTGCTTCTACTTCAGCATCTTCCAAAGCTCGCACCATCATCATGTTCCCTATATAGTTAGCCTCCAAAACGTCAATTGATTGATGTAATTGAATAATTTCTTCTTCAATGAGCAATTTAAGCCTATCTCTATCAGACAAATCATACACATATTCCAAAATATAACTCTCCAAAGCATTAATACTTGACTTAATTTGCTTTGCCGAATTAGTAACTAAAAATGAATGTTCATAAAAATGTTCTAACTCTAAATATATCCCTGTAGTTTCCATTATAGTAAGTAACATCGCACTCAAAAACATTACCCCTATCGCTAAATAACTAGTCATCAACCTATTTTTAATACTAGTATTAACTCTCAATTTTGTGGCTAACTTATTGCCCCCTAATTTTATCATAAAAACTCCCTTCCATTTTAACCAATTTACATTCAGATAATATTGATGTTTAATTATTATTATTATACCAAACATACTTTGTAATAAAATAGATTTAATATAATCTTAACATATACTTTACATGAAAATAAATGTATTGCTAAATTTCCACATTTTTACGCACAAAAATATACTTACAACTAACTATATATCTTAAGTTAATTATAAGTATATTCAAATTTTATTGTTAATCCAAAGCTTCAATGGAACATTTTGGAACTTCTTTTCGCAAAAATTGTTCAATTGTAGCATAAGGATATTTTGTTAGTAACTTTTTAGCCGTTGATGCTTCCAAACAACGTACATAAATTTCTTTTTTATTATTCCAAACTCGATAATATGTTCCCTTATCTTTTGGCAAATTATATTGCTGCATATAAATAGCAAAATCTATAAAATTTTCCACAGATATTTTTTGTTCCACAAGCAAAATTCCTGCATGAACTAAAGAAACATTATATGGGTCAGTTACTGAAGGCGTTGTATCATAAGGAATTACAGCACTTTTGGCAACATACAAATCTTTCATAATTCCCTCTTTTAAGTGATTAATTTTGCTAATATGAGGTTCAAAACGAAGCCTTGCAATTTTGTGATAAAACAATTCTCTTGCCACAACATCAAAAACATTACTAATATTTTTTTGGACCCTATATCTTATCTCTGGAAAATGCTTTGGAATTTTGGGCGTTGTTGAGGAAGTTTGACCTTGTGATTTTAATTTGGTTTGACGCTTTTTAAGTTGCGCCTCTTTTAAATCAGAATAATATTTATCAAAGTAAGTATGTGTACATTTTTTGAAACGACTATGTATACCCATCAAATGATTATTTCCCATAACTCTAAGATAGACATACCCCGTTACTATTGCATCATAAAGTGCAGTGTGATATTTATAATGAGGAACGTGTTTTTCGCTCGTTAATCGTAATATTAATTGCTCAATTTGAGTTGGAGGAATGTTGTAATTAGTAGCTTTTGTTTCTAGCGTACCCCTCCCACACATCTCCAGTTGAGTTTTAAGTGGCATTGTATTTAATAAAGATTTTTTCTTAGTCGTTTTTAGTAAAGATTTTAAATCATGCTCAAGACTCATTCCTACTATTTTAATAGAAGAAAGGGGTGCATACATTTTGCATGATTCCAAAAATCCGTTGATACAAGTATTAATTTGGTTGGTATTGCATAAATGATAATTATTTTGTTGATGAGAATACGTAATATTTTGTGCGCCAGATGGACTAATTACCACCTCAAGCACCCTTACAATTTGATTTTCTTTATAAAGTAAAATGGCAAGCTCACGCACAAAACCTTGGTCATTAAATTCGCAGTCTAGTGTAAAGTAAAGCGTAGGTGTTTGCATAGGTTCTCCTTCTCTAAAGTCTAACTTCAATTCTTATTTAAATAGTATACAAGATATGTCTTTATTATGATAGGGGAATTTTAAAAAATAGATTAACTCTTACAAAAATATGGTATACTTATAATATAGAAACAAAATTTGGAGGACAAAATGAAAGTTTTACTAATCGCATTTAATGCAAAATTTATTCATTCATCATTATCACTACGCTATTTAAAATCATATTGTACAGATTATAGTGAGCAAATTCAATTGCTAGAGCTTACAATTAACCAAGATGAAAACACTATTATAAAGGAAATTTTTACTCAAAATCCAACTATTATAGGGTTTTCTTGTTATATATGGAATATTGGATATATCAAAACTTTAATCCCTACTATAAAAAAAGTATTACCTAATGTAAAAATAATTTTGGGAGGTCCTGAAGTTTCATACTCATCAAGAGATTTATTAGAAGAATTTTCTATTGATTATTTGGTAGAAGGTGAAGGAGAAGAAACTTTTAAACAGCTATTAGATTTTGAACTATCTAATAAAATATCCATCTCTGAAATTGATGGGTTAGTATATAAAAAAGATGGCGAAATTATCGCTAACAATTGTCGATTACCACTAAAGATGGAAAAACTTCCGTTTGTGTATGATGATATTGCAGATTTGGAACACAAAATTATTTATTACGAAGCATCAAGAGGTTGCCCTTTTAACTGTCAATATTGTTTATCTTCTGTAGAAAAAGGTGTGCGAATGCTTCCTATTGAAAGAGTTAAACAGGAACTCCAATATTTTTTGGATAAAAAAGTTCCTCAAGTTAAATTTGTAGATAGAACTTTTAATGCTAGCAAAAGTTATGCCGTATCTATATGGGAGTATATAATTGCAAACGACAATAATTTTACTAATTTTCACTTTGAAATCGCAGTAGAAAAATTAGATGATAGTATGCTAGAAGTTTTAAAAGGAGCAAGAGAGGGGTTAATTCAATTTGAAATAGGTGTTCAATCTACCCATTTACCAACGCTTGAAGCTATCAAACGAAAAATGCCTTTTGAAAAATTAGAAGGAATAATTACTCAAATAGACTGCCTTGGAAATATTCATCAACATTTAGATTTAATAGTTGGCCTACCCTATGAAAGTTACAAAATTTTTGGAAAATCGTTTGATGATGTAATGTCAACAAGACCTCAACAACTTCAACTTGGATTTTTGAAAGTTTTGAAGGGTTCAGGGCTTTATATTGATGCCAAAAAATATGGAATTGTCTATAAAGATGAACCACCATATGAAGTTTTATATACCAACGATATCACTTATGCCGAAATTCTAAAATTGCATTTAATAGAAGATTTGCTAGAAAAATATTATAATAGTGGTAGATTTAGGGCCTCACTAGAATATTTCTTTACAATACTATTCTATAGTACTTTTGAATTTTTTGAAAGCTTTGCAAACTATTGGGAAGCCAAGAAATATGACCAGTTATCACACAAAAAAGAAGCTTACTATTTTAAATTATTAGAATTTGGACAAACTTTAGAAAACTGTGATGAAGCTTTACTCAAAGAATTAATTAGATGGGATTGGTTATGTCATGAAAACCCTAAAAATAAAGCAGATTTCTTAATTACTCTTGACCAACAACAATTTAAGTCTAACATTCACGCTAAATTTAAAGATGACGAATGGCTCAATAGTTTTGACACAAAATTTGTAGACTATACTCCCAATCAACGAATTAGAAATTTACATGTAGAACATTTTTCTTATAATGTAAAACAGTTTGGAATTATGGAACACGTGCCAATTAAGGTTCATCAAGCAGTTTTATTTGATTATAGCTACGAAAACAAACAACCTAAGTTTTATTTTATAGATAAAATATAGAAACAAAAACTTACTTTTGGAGTTAGAATTTTTAATTCTTGCTCCTAAGTATAATATTGGAGGATAAAACATGAAACATCATATTGATGCACTTTTAAAAACGCTAGATGAATTTTATGGAACAGAAATAATTTGTTATTTAAACCATGATACACCGTTTCAGCTATTAGTAGCTACGATTTTAAGCGCACAATGCACCGATGACCGAGTAAATATTGTTACAGCTGACTTGTTCAAAAAATATCCAGACGTTCAACATTTCGCTAATGCAAATATTGAAGAACTTGAATTAGATATTAAAAGTACAGGTTTTTATAAAAATAAAGCAAAAAATATTATGGCCTGTTCTCAAAGATTAATTTCTAATTATGATAGTCAAGTCCCTAAAGAAATTGAGGATTTAACAAGCCTTGCAGGGGTTGGGCGCAAAACAGCAAACGTAGTTCGAGGAAATATTTTTGGAATTGAAAGCGTTGTTGTAGATACTCATGTAAAGAGGATTAGTATCCGTTGGGGGCTTACAAAAAGCACTGACCCCGTTGTAATTGAGCATGATTTGATGGCAATTTTACCAAAATCTCATTGGATACGATATAATACACAAGTTATTGCTCATGGACGTGCTATTTGTACTGCCAGAAAACCACAGTGTAAAGAGTGTATGTTTTTGCAAGATTGCCCTTTTGGTTTGGAACAATTGCTACAAAATATGCCTCCTGAAGTAAAAATTTGCTTAGAAAAAGGACATATGTACTAAAGAAAGGAATTATTATGAATGAAAATCAACAAAAAGCTGTAACTGCTCCTCTTGGAACTACGATGGTAATTGCAGGTCCTGGAAGTGGAAAAACTTATGTTATAGTTGAAAGAATTAATTATATGATAAATAAACTTGAGTGTAACCCACTAAATATTTTAGTAATTACATTTACAAGGGCTGCCGCTGATGAGATGAAACAGCGATATGTACAAAAATACGGAAATTCAAAAGTAAATTTTGGAACATTTCACTCTACGTTTTATCGTATTTTACAAATGTATGATAGAGATAAATATAGTATGGATAAACTCCTAAAAGAAGAGCAAAAATATCAACTCATTGAAAAAATTTATAGAGAAGTTGGTAAGGGTGAATACGAAGATTTTACAGATACTTTTTTATCAAATTTAACTTTGATGCAAAATCAATTGATAAATATCAAGTATTATAATCCAACTGATTTATCAAAAGAAATTTACCAAAAAGTTTATATGGAGTATATGAAATATAAGGAGAGCGCTGGACTTTTTGATTTTGATGATATGTTAGTTGACTGTTATCTTTTGCTAAAAAATGAGCCACAAGTGTTAGAGTTTTTTCAAAATAAATTTAAGTATGTTTTGATTGATGAATTCCAAGATATTAACTGCGTACAATTTGAAACTTTACGCCTTCTCCAGCAAAATAATCCTAATATTTTTATTGTTGGTGATGATGACCAAAGTATTTATCAATTTAGAGGGGCAAGACCAGAATTTTTATTACAATTTGGAGATTATTATAATAATGTAAACCAAGTTGTTTTGGATACAAACTATCGCTCAACCCCTCCAATTATTGAGTTTAGTAATCAACTTATTCACTATAATAAAAATCGTTATGATAAAGTTATGAAACCTAATAAAAAAGGAAGTCAAGTCCCTATTATAGAAAATTTTGAGAGTACTAAAGAGCAAACTAAATATATCATTGACCAATTAGTAAAATTAAACAACGAAGGTCATATTTTAGGAGAAATTGCTATCATCTATCGTCTAAATATGCAGTCTCGACCAATTGTTGAAAAGTTGTTAAATATAAATCTAGCTTTTAAAGTTCGTGATAGTGTATATACTTTACACGATCATTGGGTTACTAAAGATATTCTTGCTTATCTACAGTTAGCACAGGATAAAACAGAGGTTGATCCTTTTATTAGAGTTTTAAATAAGCCTTCTCGTTATGCATCTAAAGACATTATTTATGCTCTAAAAAAATGTGAGCATAATCCCTTTCTAGCTCTAAAAAATATGGACCTTCCAAAGTGGCAAACTAGTAGATTTGATGAATTTGAACTTCACCTAAAAAAAATGCATTCAAAAACTTTACCTGAGCAAATTAGATATATTCGCCAAAATATCGGTTATGATGCATATATTTCTGAGCATTGTGCATATAGAAAAATTTCTTCCGAAGGATTATATGATATTTTAAATGATATTGAAGATTCTGTTGATGAACATAATTCATGGCAATCATGGGAAAATCATATGCTTGAAATAGCCAAAAATCTTCGTAATTCTCAAAGAGATAATCATAACAAAAATGCTATCACTCTAACAACTATGCATAGTGCCAAAGGGTTAGAATTTGATGTTGTTTTTATTCTTGATGTTGTAGAAGATGTTGTACCTCACAAAAAAAGTATGTTACAATCAGAAATAGAAGAGGAGAGGCGTTTATTTTATGTATCACTCACTCGTGCAAAACGTCATCTTTATATATGTGTTCCAAAAAAGCGCTATAATAAGGACGTTTCTCAGTCACCATTCATTGAAGAAATGCTAACTCCACTTGAGCCATTAAAGGTTGGAGATACAATTCGACATAAAAAATACGGAGTGGGAATTGTTAATAAAGTTGATGAAAATATTGCAACTATCAAATTTAAATCTGGAACAAAACCTGTAGATTATATATTTTGTTTTAAGAAAAAAATTATTGAAAAGGAGATTTTGTAATGAGTAAAAAAGTTAAGAAAAAAGAACCGTTTAATATCTATGAATTTACGTACAGACATAAGAAAAAAATTGTGGGTACTGTTAGTTTTATCATCGTTCTTAGTATGATATTTAGTATATTTGCACAATTTGCTTACGCCCTATAATTTTTAGTATAAAATAAAGTAAAAAATCCAAACTAATTGTATATATATCGCAAAGGAGATGTTGTACATGACGCAAATGGTAGCAGTTTTATCTGGGCTACTTATGAGTATTCAAGGGGTTTGGAATACAGCTTTAAGAGGATCTATTGGAACTTGGTTTACAAATACCATTGTTCAAGGGGTTGGGCTTTTGTCGGCACTTATCGGGCTTGCTGTAGTAAGAGATGCAAATTTGACTGGTCTACGTTCGGTTAATAAAATATATTTACTAAGTGGTATATTAAGCGTTGGAATTGTCTATACTGTAATTTTTGCAATCACAAAACTAGGGCCTGCTCAAGCAACAATGTTAATTTTAATTACTCAAATGACAGCCTCATATTTAATTGAATTATTTGGTTGGTTTGGTATGGAAAAGGTTGATTTTAGTTGGATAAAAGCCATAGGAATAGGCGTAATTTTAATAGGAATTGTTATATCCCAATATGCAAAATGACAAATGGTCAACCTTAATCGGTTGGCTATTTTTTGTAGGGCAAAATTTTTATACTTCTCACATAATAAAAACTGTTCCTTATAAATCTTGTCATTTAAGCTTGTCTGATATTGCTATCAATTATGCACTTTGGTATAATAAGTAATTGTAAACCTATCAAAAGGAGATATCAAAATGAAAAAAGTAAATACAATGTTATTAGTACTTTCGGCAATGTTTATAGCTATGGGGCTAGCATTACCAACGGTTTTCCATAGTTTTGGAATGGCTGGAAGTGTATTCTTACCAATGCATATTCCAGTTTTATTGTGTGGATTAATTTGTGGCTGGAAATATGGATTAGTAGTTGGGGCAATTATCCCAATTTTATCCAGCATCACTACAGGTATGCCCCCAATTTACCCTGTCGCAATTTTTATGGCGGCTGAAACGGCTACATATGGTGCAGTTTCTGGGTTTATGATGCAAAAATTCAATGTGGTTATAAGCCTTGTAATTGCTATGGTTGCAGGAAGAATTTCACTTGGAATTGCACAATTTATTTTAATTGGTGCATCTGGAAATTTAACTTTTCAATCATTTTTAGCAGGAGCAGTTGTTACGGCAGTTCCTGGAATTGTGTTGCAAATTATATTAATTCCTATAATTGTAATGTTGCTTAAAAAAAGTGGCGTATTAAATCGTATTGCGTAAAATTTTTGGGATAAGGGCTTTAAATCAAAAGTTGTTTCCTGTATAATGGTTAAAAATTGAAATGGAGGATTTCCCATGTTAAGAAAAGACGTTAATCCAAATGATACTTGGAAATTAGAAGATATTTTTGCAACTGATGATGATGTAGTAACTCAGATTTCCGAGCTAAAACAACCAATCGAAGAAATAAAAAAGTTTTAAGGAAGAGTTTTAGAAAATGGCAACACTTTATTTGAACTACTTTCAAAAGTTGATAAAATTTCTATAAATGCAGAAAGAGTTTATGTGTACTCAAACATGAGATTACACCAAGATGGACAAAACTCTTTTTATCAAGATTTAGCTATGCGTGCAACAAATTTAATTACAGAATTCCAAACTTCAACTTCATTTATGACTGCCGAACTTGGAAATTTAACCGAAGAACAACTTAATGATTTTCTGCAAAATTGTTCAGAACTCAAACTTTACAAAAGAAAACTTCAAGAAGTTATTCGTCAGAAAAAACATATTTTAGATGCTCAAACTGAATTATTGCTTGCACAACTTAGCGAAGTTACTGGTGCTGCTGACGATATTTTTAGTATGTTTAACAATGCTGATGTGAAATTTGATACTATTAAAGATGATAGTGGAAACGATTTGGCAGTAACACACGGAACTTTTATCAATCATATGGAAAATCCATCAAGAGATATACGAGAAAGCGCATTTAAATCGGTGTATAAATCTTATGAGCAGTTCCAAAATACTATTGCTACAATTTTTTCCACAAACATAAAAGAATATGATTTAATCGCAAAGTTACGCCATTTTGAAAGCCCAATTCATAGCGCATTAAGTCCAAATAATATTCCTGTTGAAGTTTATAACAATTTATTAGATACCGTAACAAGTCGTTTAGGATTTCTTCATGAATATGTAACACTTAGAAAAAATACTCTAAACTTAGAAGAACTTCATATCTATGACCTATACGTTTCAATGCTTCCTGACTATGAAAAAACTGTTAGTTATGATGAAGCTTGTGAAACAATTATTGAGGCTATGAAACCACTTGGAGATGATTATATTGAAGCTCTAAAGCTTGGATTTAACAGTCGTTGGGTTGATAAATATGAAAATGAAGGTAAGAGAAGTGGAGCATATAGTTGGGGTTGTTATGGAAGCCCTCACCCGTTTGTACTTATGAATTATACAGACAATGTTAACAATATGTTTACACTAGCTCATGAGATGGGTCACGCACTACATTCGTATTATTCGCACAAGACTCAACCATATCCATACGCTAGATATTGCATTTTTGTTGCAGAAGTAGCCTCAACTGTTAACGAAGCATTACTAATTAATTATTTGTTAAAAACTACAACTGACCCTGACTACAAAAAATATTTAATTAATCACTTTATGGAACAATTTAGAAATACTCTTTATCGTCAAGTAATGTTTGCAGACTTTGAAAAACAAGTGCATACAATGAATTGGGAAGGCACTCCTCTTACTGCAAAACTTCTTTATGATACGTATTACAATTTAGTTAAGAAATATTACGGAGATGATTTAACAGCTGATAGAGAGATTGGTTTTGAGTGGGCAAGAATTCCTCATTTTTATAAGCCATTTTATGTATATCAATATGCTACAGGGTTCTCGGCTGCCATTGCAATTTCAAAACGTATCTTATCTGACGACCCTCAAGCTATTACGGATTACAAGACTTTCCTAAGTGGAGGTTCTTCAAAAGACCCAATCGAGTTATTAAAAATTGCTGGGGTTGATATGAGTTCACCAACTCCAATTATTGAGGCACTCGACCAGTTCGAGTCTTTAATTAAATAAATGACAGAATTATTAAATATGTAATATACAAGAAGGATACTTAATGTGGTATCCTTCTTGTATATTTCCTCAAAGTGTATAAATTTTTATAAAATATCACCTTTACTTTGTCCGATAAATATAATAATAACAACTTAAACTTTGACATATTGAAAGAATGTGCTACTATGATAAATAAATTTTGGATTGTATTTATATATATTTATTGGTCGTTTTTATTGATTTTTAGCTTTTGTAGAACTTTTTTAGATATAAATTTATTTACTTACTGGGAATTTTCGCATAATGTGATGATGCAAAGTCAACTCCTTCCAACTTTTACAAAAATTATACTTTTAATAATATATACTGCATTTAATGTATATACTCTTGTTAGTTTTAATAAATTATTTGAGGGAAAGAAATATTAAGTTATTGACTTTTTTAGCATAATCTCATCTCTTGAATTGATAATCTCAAGTCTATATCCATAAAAAACAAATCAGATTAAATCAAAAAAAGATACCCAAGTTGGTATCTTTTTTAATAGTGTTCGATAGCATATTTATAAGCATGTATAAGTTTCTTAATTGCTACTTTTGAAAGTGAGAAGTCTGGATTTACTACTTCAAATCCATGATACATATGTTCATAAACATCACATTCAGCATTAACTCCAAAATCATTTAATCGACTAACATATTCTATAGTATCATTACAAAACGGGTCTTCCCTCCCTACAAAAGTATATGTTGGTGGCAACCCCAAATAGTCTATTTCTAAAAGGGGTGAGGCATATTTAGGGATATCATCAGCACCATAAAACTCTCCCAAATATACTTTCCACGCAACTTCATTTTGTCGTAAATTCCATAATAAAAAATCGTCTTTTACTGTGCCATCATAAATAGTTTTGTGGTTAATCATTGGGTAAAGTGGCATTTGGAATGATATATCAACTTCTTTTTTATCTCTTGCATAAAGACTCAAGGCAGCCGTTAACCCTCCTCCTGCACTAACCCCTCCTATCATTAGTTGATTTTCATTAATTCCAAGACTTTTTGCATTATTTTTTGTCCATAATAAACAAGTATAGCATTCTAAAAGTGCTGTTGGATATGGTTTTTTAACAGATAATGTGTAATCTGGAGCAATAACTACTGTATTAGTATTCATAACAAATTTTTCGATTATTGGTTCTTCAGTTTCGGGGGTTGCCAGTGCATGCCCACCACCATGAAGCCACAAAAGCCCCGTAGCATTTGGTTTTGTATTTTTTCCTCTATAAATTAATACACGTATCTTTTCATCGTTATCAAATTTTATATAAACTTCTTCTTTTATCAAATTTTTATTTTGTATATATGGAGCTTTTTGCATACGTCTACTAAGTTTTCTTAGAGATTTTTCATCATCAAATTTTATAAATAAATTAACTATAACTCCTCTTTTTCTTATTTTAGGAGATATATTTTTATACTTTTTATTAATTTTATGATTAATTATACATAAACCAGTACTCAATCCTGTCCCCATTACTAGAATTTTTTTATTCATTGCTTGCCTCCAAATTTATAAAGTATATTAGCAATAATTATAGGGTACATTGTAAACTTAATCAACCTATTTTTAATGGGGATTTCTTATTTTTGTAATAATTTTTGTAACAATTCTAGCTGAATATAATATCCTGTTTCATCTTGGAAAATAGGTAGCTCTTCAAAACTTTCTTCTCCGTTAATTATAACTTTATTTCCGTTGATGATAATTTCACTATCAGCAAATAACGTGATTTTTTCATCTGGATATGCCAAAATTATTTGTTCATCTATAATTTTTAGTTGAATATTATTTGCCTTAATATATTCTTCTAACAAAATATAGGTTCTATCCAAAACTTGCATAAAAGTATATCTTCTTCCATCTAATTCTCCTATATACCAATTGCTATATAGATGCATTTTTGGGGATAGGGGTAGTAATTTTGATTGAGATGGCAATTTTAAAAACTGGTCAACCTGTTCTAAATCTATAATATTATCAGCATTTTCAATGAGTTGAGGCAAAGTAATTTTTTCTTTATTTACCATGACGATATCATTTCCAACTTCAAAAGTTAGACGGTTTCCATTAAATATCAAACTAATAATATTTTCCTCTTGTTCAATTTCTATATTATGTTGTTTGGCATAGTCCTCCAAAGTCGGTTTTGGTTTTATAGTTACGGCTTGTTGCCCCATAGCTTCCCACATTTTTTTAAATATTTCAGCGGGATATTGCTCAACGGCTGCTGTTTTTGGATCTGTTGCATAAACAAAATATTTATCATACCCAACTACTACTAAAGTGTGAAGTGGAGATGCCCAATATACTCTCTCTCCTACAGGGTCAATCCAGCTATTTGTTATTTCTGCTTCTTTCAAACTCACCCAAACCATTACAGGTTGATTATTAGTTAATGAATTATATATATCATTTAGTGACGTATTTGTTAAATCTTGGGCTTGATTTGGTAAATAATTGTTAATCATTTTAATAATTGCTGGGGCATATATACCAAGTCCTCTTTCTGAAAATGGGCTGCCAATAAATGCTTCTGTTGGATTTTTTGCATACCACTGCTCCTCAACTATAATTATTTCATCTTTTGGCATATCTTTTGCAACCTGAATTTTTGATATGTCATAACCTGAATATTGAAGTAACATAGTAAGAGCTGTAGCCTCGCAACCTGTTGGTAATTCGGGCATCTGATTAATTTTTGGAATATCATATATCATATAACTATAGGGTAGTGAAGCTTCGTTTGCAAAGTTTATGTTAGAAACTGTTAGGAATGTTAAAAAAGTTATTATAGTTTTTTTCATATAAGTAGTATTCTCCTTTTAAATTGTAATATTAGTATCTAAAATTTGTAATACTTTTATTCATATGGCAGCAATTTTAATAGTAAAAATATGTATGAGATATTTATTATTTTTTGCAGACAAAAAAACCCTACTATTATTAGTAAGGTTAATTTTGTTATTCGGGTTTTGTTAAGAGTCTAGTTAAAGCTTCTTCGTAAGTTGAATTTTTTTCAAATATTATGTTTCCATGATGCAACAATCTTGTTTTGTCATAATAATCTATATATGCATGAAATTTTTCTTGGCTATCTACAATTTCATTGTCATATAACATTTGACTCATTTGTGTAGCCGTTGCATTTTGGGGGATAAATATCGAAACTTCTTCTGGAGGGTGTAGGGTTTCTCCAAGGTCAGTTTCTGGAGGTGCTGTTTGAGCTGGTGTCGCACTTCCTTGAGTAATAGTTAAAGGGGTTTCTGGCATAGTATTATTATTTTCTGGAATAGTATTTTCTAGTTGAGTTTCAAAATCTTCTGGTATCGGTTCTTCTTCAGTATTATTAAACTCTTCCTCAAAAATATCCAAAACTATATTTTCTATTAATGTTGTACCTGCATTAAATGCCTGAATTGGTGATACTGGTCCTTCTTCTTTGACATATTCTTCATCTAAAGAGCTTTCATCAATGTATTCCATTTCTTGAATATTTTCACCTTCTGGGAAATACTCATTTTCTGGAGCATCAAAATTTTCTTTTGCATATTCTATATTATTTTCGTTGTAGTTCTCGACGTTTGGTGTTGCTATATTATTTTGATTTATAATATTATTGCTATCATCATTAGAGGCAACTTCACTTCTCATACTTTCAATTCCAATAACTAAAGTAACTCCTCCTGTAATCATAAGCCCAATACCTAGGCCAATTAACAACACCATAAGCGTTTCTTTTTTCATCTATTTAAGGCCTCTCTTTTTCTGCTCAAGCGAAAGGATTAATTGTATCTCTCCTTTGCCTCGTTGTAATTGTCGTGCAATCTGCTCAACGTTCATTCCCTTATTTGCTAGGTATAGGACTTGCTCATTTTCCGTTGTGCCATAAGCTGAAACTTCATTTTTAATTTCATTATCCAAACATTTATCAAAAATTTCTTTTTTTGTTGCTGTTGGTAATTTATCGCTTTTGTTGGATAGTGCTTCTACTTCTTGGTTTTTTATATGTGCTAATCCAAATATTCCTACTAAAACGATTATTAATCCAATACCTATTAGACCAAGCCCAACATAGGGCAAATTTTCTATCATTGTTCCCATTTATTCTCCTTCTGAATTTAAAATTATATTATACGAAGTTAAATTAGTCATAGATATTTCGTTGTAAGAATACTCACATTAGTAAATTTTAATATTAGTTTAGTTTCACTTATTTTATAATGGAAAAGATAAATTATACTTGTGTAGTTGCGGTCTTAATTTTTTTATTGAATTTGTGTGTAGTTGTGAAACTCTTGATTCTGATACTTCGAGTATGTGACTAATCTCTTTTAATGTTAGCTCTTCAAAATAATATAATTTAATTACAAGTTGTTCTCGCTCTGACAAACTTTCAATTGCTAATCGTAAAATTTCCATTAGCTCTTGACGTTGTATTTGTTGATCTGGAGTTTGTGTTGCTTCATCTTTAATACTACCGACATACCCTTCATGTTCATCAATTGAAATTAGAGTATTAATATTTGTTTCTTGCATCAGCCTAAAATATTCTTCTTCATTTATCTCTAAGGCCTTCATAACTTCTTCTTGTGTTGGAGGTCTACCAAATTCGGCTTCCATTTCTAAACATTTTTTAGTCAAGTCTTTTTGCTTTTTGCGTAGTGTTCGTGGTACCCAATCTAGTTTTCTAATTTCATCTATTATAGCTCCCCTAATACGTAGGGAAGCATAAGTTTCAAATTTTACTTGCTTTTCGTGGTCAAATTTATCGATAGCATCTATTAATCCAATTACGCCATAGCCCATAAGGTCATCGACTTCGACGTAATTGTTTAAATAAATTCCGAGCCTTCCAGCCACGATTTTAACGAGTTGGGCATAATGTGCAATAAGTGCTTGTTTAGTTTCTTTTGAAGCATTTTGTCGGTATGTACTCCACAATTTACTTACTTCTTTTTCGTCCACCGTTAATCACCTCTGTTTTCTATATCTCTTTATGCCCATGACCAATTGTTTTAATTAGTAACACTCCTGTATCTAAATTAAGTTCAATTGTTCTTCCATAGTTAGCTCCTACTTCACTTGCAACAATAGGAATTCTTAATTCTGCAAGCTTAGTTTTTGTTGCCTGAATGTTTCTTGCTCCAATTCTTAGTGTATCGTCCATGTTATTAAATTCAAACATCTGCGCTCCACCAGCAATTTTAGCTTCTAATTTTGATCTATTAACGCCTTCTTTTAATAATTGATTTAACAATTCATCGATACCAGTATCTGCAAATTTTGCTAAATTTTTATTATTTTTGATTTGTGTACTATCTGGTAACATAACATGCGCCATTCCACCAACTTTTTTCTGACGATCGTAAAGTGTTATCCCTACACAAGACCCAAGCCCTAGTGTTGTTAAGGTTTCTGGGGCTTTTCCTACCTTTAAATCTGCCATACCTACTTTAACTATTTTGCTCATAATAAACTCTCCATCGCCCCTATAATACGTCGTAAAGAAGAATCGTCAACTACAAATACATATCTACCTTTAATTAGGTCTTCATTTCCTCTTACGCTCGTTTCTACTAAAACTAAGTTCTCATAATCTTCACTGTATGCAATTGCTGGTAGAGATAATACTGCTCCTGCCATATCAAATGCTGTACGTGGAGGTGTTTGATTGATGTCTAAAGATGTTAATGTTGTTAATGCATTTAGGTATGAACCAGCTAAAATGTTTCCAACTTCACTAAGCAGAGAACGCTCCATCTCTCCTATTGAAAATACATCTTCTACAGTAATTCCCATAACTTGGTTAATAACTTGAACAACACTATCAATATCAAATACTAAAAGTAATAATCCTCTAACATCTTGAATAATTTCAATTAAGTTTACTGCAACGTAACTTTCTGGATCACCAAATACTGTTTCTAATTCACCAATATCTCTTACCTTTACGTTTACAACTTCCATATGCACTCGGGCATTAATAACTTGCGATAATGCTGTAACTGCGTTTGCCGCGGCAATATTTCCTGCTTCTCTTAAACAATCTAACGATTCCGTTGATATGTCTTTGTATGCATCTATCATTTCAAATCCCCCCTATTCACTAATTTCAAAAGCTACTTCAATTAATCTTGGGTGGTCAAGTAGTGTAATAATTTCTTCGCCGTCTTCCATTTTTCCAACCCCAATAATATAACTTGAATCAATTTTTCCTTGCATAGAAGAAGAATTTTCAATTTGATCTCCTTCTAGGCCAACAACTTCTTTTACCTTATCAACGATAAGTCCAACCATTGCATCTTCCATACGTACAATGATAATTCTTGTACTATCTGTTGTTTCCATCTCTGGCATATAAAACACTCGTCTTACATCTACAACAGGAATAATCTCCCCACGTAAATTCATAACTCCACGAATGTTATATGGCGCATTTGGTACGCGCATTATACTTTTCATTCTTTCAATAATTTGTACACTCTGAATGTCAATTCCATAATTTTGGCTATCCATCTCAAAGATTACAAACTGTCTAATTGTTGATGCTTCCGTCATTTTTTTACCTCCTATACTAACGTGTTAATATCCAAGATAAGAGCAACTTCACCATTTCCAAGAATAGTAGCTCCAGCTATCATATGAATATTACCTAAGTATTTTCCAAGTGGCTTGATAACGATTTCTTGTTGTCCTGTTAATGAATCTACAACGAACCCAACTTGTTTTTCACCTTTTTTAACAATAACTACGATTAAGTTATCCTCTTGGCTTGACTCAAGTCCTAAAATAGAATCAAGTCTAACAATTGGAATTACTTCCGTTCTTAACACGATAACTTCTTGATTTTGTACAAGTTTAATTTCATCTCCTGTGATATTTTCAATGTTTTGGATTGTGTTAAGTGGAATAGCATATTTCTCTCCACCAACATTAACCATTAACGCTTGAATAATCGCAAGTGTAAGAGGTAGTCTTACAATAAATCGGCTTCCTTTTCCAAGTTTTGTTTCAACTTCAACAAGTCCACCAAGAGCAGTAATTTTACTTTTTACTACATCAAGACCTACTCCACGTCCTGATAAATCTGTAATTTGTTCAGCCGTACTAAAACTTGGTCTAAATAATAAATCAATAGCTTCTTGCTCTGACATACTATCAAATACTTCTCTTGAAATATCTCCACGGTCAAACGCTTTTTGTTTAATTTTTTGAGTATCAATACCTTTACCATCATCTTGTACTTCAATAACTACGCTGTTTCCATCTTGGTATGCACGAAGATTAATTGTTCCTTTTTCATTTTTACCAATTGCAATACGTTCTGCTGTAGTTTCAAGACCATGGTCAGCTGCATTTCTAAGAATGTGAATTAATGGATCTCCAATCTCATCTACTACTGTTCTATCTAGTTCAGTTTCTTCCCCAGACATTACAAGCTCAATGTTTTTCCCGATTTTTCTTGATACGTCACGTATCATACGAGGGAAACGGTTAAATACTGTTTCAACTGGAACCATTCGCACTTTCATAACAGCATCATGAAGGCTTGTTGTAATACGCTCTAAGTATTCTACCGAGTCACTATAGTTGCTTTCTGAGTTGCTCATATCAGCCTCATTTAATCCTTCTAACTGAGTTTTGATAATGATAAGCTCACTAACTAGGTTCATCAGTGTATCAAGTCTTTCAATGTTAACACGTACACTTTTCCCTGCAACTTGTTGTTTTGCTCCACCTGCTGCTGGTGCTGGCGTTGAGGCTGCTGGTGCCGCTGGTGCTGGCGTTGAGGCTGCCGGTGCTGCTGGTGCTGGTGTTGGCTCAACTTTTTCCTCAGCAATTTGTACTGGAGTTTGCTCTAATACATCAATTGCTACACCTTCAACTTCAGCTGCTGTTTCTACAGTCTTATAAATTTTGTCGTATTCTTCTTGTGTTAAATAATATAAAGTAAATTGTTGGTCAAACTTTTCATCTTCAATATCTTGAACACTAGGAACAGTATGTATAACTTCTCCCATACTTTCTAGGTCATTAAAGATTACAAAAGAACGAGCTGCTTTTAACATACAATTGCTAGATAATGTAATTGTAATTTTGAAAGCATGTAACCCAGAACGAAGTGCTTCGTCTTTAACTTCTGCAACTTCTGCAGGTAAATCAGCGTCTGGTGGTGTAGATGATTTTGTTTCTGCTCCTCCTCCCACTGCTGGTGCTGCCCCCCCTGCTGCTGGTGCTGCTGCTACTGCACTTGCTCCTTTTGTTGCTAATATTGCTTCTAGTTGGTCAATCAAATCACTATAACTCTCATCACCCTCGCTAGAAGTATTAATAATTTGATCTACATAGTTTTCTAGTGCATCTAAACATTGAAAAAGAATGTCTAGCATCTCTGGTGTAATGTGCAATTCACCATTTCTAATTTCAGATAACACGTTTTCTATACTATGTGTTAAACTTTGCATTCTTACAAAGCCCATTGTCCCTGCCATACCCTTTAATGTATGTGCAACACGGAAGATATCATTTAAAACCTGAATGTTATCTGGCTCGCCTTCAAGCTTTAAAAGGTTCTCATTAAGACTTTGTAAGTTCTCTCTAGATTCTTCAATAAATATTTGCAAATATTGATTCATATCCATAGAGTAATCCCTCCATATCTTTTACTAAAATTTTCTGTTTTTATCTAAATTTCACGCCAATATATAATAATATGACGTTGATCCTTTGTTTAATGCCTTCCTATATAAAGAATGACAAATTTATAATCCTATTATATTACAAAATTCTATTCCAAACAATTAAATTATTTATTTAAGAATTTTTATTAGCTAAAATTCGTCTAAACTTGTCTTTTAAACTCTCTTTTTGAGGAGCAACATCACTCATATTTAGTAATTTTCTAGCGACACTTGTATAACCAAGGCTAGATGGAGCATTTGCATTTACACTTTGGATTGGTTGTTGTGCTTTTATGGCCTTAACAAGTTGAGGGTCATATGGTATGCAACCACCATATTTAATGTCAAGGCCTAAAAAGTTCTTTCCTGTAACTGCGATTTTTCTATATACAGCGTCTGCTTCTTGCTGGCTATCTACTCTGTTTACTACTGCTGTAAAATTTGGTTTTAATCTTAAATCACGAACAAAAGTTTTTATTAATGCATATGCATCTGTTATTGAAGATGGGTCTGGTGTTATTACCAAACATACATCATCTGCCATCTCACAAAACTTGATAACAGTATCATTAATTCCTGCTCCTGTATCAATAATTAAAGTATCTGCTACAAATGTAAGTTTACTAAGCTCTTCTGCTATCATATCTAGTTGGTAATCTTTCAAAAATAACATCTCTCGTACCCCAGAACCCCCCGAAATAAATGGTACATCATGAGGAGTGTACGTTATTATATCTTTAATCCCGTACCCCCCTTCAATCAGATGGGCTAAACTATATGTTGGGCGTTGTCCCAAAATTAAATCTATATTTGCAAGCCCAAAATCTGCATCTAATATTATGGGCTTTTGCCCAAGATTTTTTAGAGCTACAGATAAATTAGCCGAGAAATTACTTTTTCCAACGCCACCCTTACCACTTGTTACTGTAATAATTCTAAAAGGTTTTTGTGAGTCAAATTCTTTGTTCTGTATCATATCACGTAGTCGTGACGCTTGATCACTCATATTTTACTCTCCCTATTAACAATTTAACATACTGCAAACTCTCAAATTTTTCAATATCTTCTGGTACTGCTTGTCCGTTAGTCATAAAGGCTATTGGTTTTTTCGTGCAATACGTAATATTCATCAAGTTCCCTATTGCATCTGTTTCATCTAGCTTCGTTACTATTAGCGAAAAATCTTTTGCCACATTCTCGTATATTTTAATTATATTCTTAATATCTCTATAAGATGTGCTAATATTTAATACTAAGAAAATTTGGCGTTCTTTTGGCCATGCAAGAAGCCTTTTTAATTCATCTAATTGTTCTAGGTTTTTGTGAGAACGACCTGCCGTATCTATAAAAATATGGTCTGCGTCTTTCCATTTTTCAATGTATGTTATTACATCTTGTTCATTGTAAATAGTTTCAATTGGTACACCCAAAATCTCTGCATATGTTCTTAGTTGCTCAACTGCTGCAATTCTGTACGTATCTGCTGTAAGAAGCACCACTTTTTTCTTTTCTTGTAATACTTTCATAGCTGTTAGTTTTGCTATTGTAGTAGTTTTTCCAACTCCTGTTGGCCCAATAAAAAAGTTTACTTGTGGCAAGTTGTGATTAAATTTTGGCATTAGCTGAGTTAGTGTTCCATATAAAGATTTACTTATTTCTCGAACATCATCACTTGTAGTTTTTGAGATAATTTCATCTATAATTTCAGGCTGAATTCCCTCTTCCAAAAGTGATGCTCGTAAAAATTCTTTTGGGCTACTTATATCATTACTTATTTTGTCTTCTTTTTGGGTAGTTAATACCTCAATTTCGTTTTTTTGTACTGGATTTAAAAGGTCGTCCCACCCAGTTAAATCATTTTCGATTAACTGTTCCTCATCTTCTTTGTGATAAGATGGTTCTTCATCTTCTAGGGCAATTGTAATACACCATTGAGACTTATTAAATAGCCCAAGTAGCCCAGATTTTTTTTCCTCTTGGCTACTTATAACTATTACATCTTCCCCATAGTCTTTTTTTATTTGCTCTTGAAGTTGTCCCTCGCTCTTTCCAGTAACTCTTAAAATCCTCATTATACGCTCACCATTCCTATTGATTGAATTTCAACGCTTTGCTCAATTTCGTTGTATGATATTACGGTTAAATCTGGTATATATTGTTTTGTTAATTGTTTAAAATAAATCCTTACTATTGGTGAAGTTAAAATTATTGGTTGAAGTCCAAGAGATGATAATTTTTGAACTTCTTTCTTTAGTTTAATAATAATGTTTTGTAAAGTTTGTGGATCTAGTGCCACGTATGAGCCTTGTTCTGTATGTTGCACGCTACTCATTATCATTTGTTCTATAGCTGGATCTAGAGTTATTACTTGATTTGTTGGATTTAAAAATACTTTTTTAGAAATCGCTCTTGACATACCTTGACGAACATATTCTGTTAATACATCGGTATCTCTAATGCTTGGGGCATAATCTGCTAAAATCTCGCAAATTGTTGGTAAATCTCTTATAGAAATATGCTCGTTTAATAAATTTGCCAAAACTTTTTGAATTTCTCCAAGTCCTAATAATTTTGGTGTTAACTCTCCAATTAGAGCCGAGTGTACTTCTGAGATATTGTTTAATAATGTTTGTGTATCTTGTCTTGTTAATAGCTCAGCTAGGTGAAGCTTAATAACTTCTGTTAAGTGTGTTGCAATAATTGATGGGCAGTCTACAACTGTATATCCTTTTACTTCTGCTCTTTCTCTTTGACTTTCTGTAATCCATAATGCTGGCAGTCCAAAGGCTGGCTCAGTTGTTGAAATACCATCAATTTCTTCTTCAACATATCCTGGGTTCATCGCCATATAGTGGTCAAATAAAATTTCTCCACGTGCAACTTCAATCCCTTTAATTTTAATACTATAAATATTTGGTGGTAACTGAATATTATCTCGTAGCCTAATAATTGGTACAACTGTTCCAAGTTCTAGTGCAATTTGTCTACGTATCATTACTACCCTATCCAACAAGTCCCCACCTTGATTTACATCGGCAAGAGGGATAATCCCATACCCAAATTCAAGCTCAATTGGGTCAACTTGTAATAAGTTTACAACATTTTCTGGCTTTCTTGTTTCTTCGGCTGCTTCATCTTCTGTTGCAATTTCTTCTTCAACAGTTGCCACTTTGCTAGCTCGTTGAATTCTGCTTGCTAAAACTAGCCAAACAATTGCTACTGGTAATGTTACGGCAAGCCCCATAGGAGTTAATGCTCCCAAAAGTACTAATACCCCAGCTACTAAATATAATACTAATGGTGAACCTACAAATTGCATAAATAAAGTTTCACTCATTGCCTTATCTTTTTGTTGGTTTTTAGTTACCAAAACCCCTGTTGCAATTGATATAAATAGTGCAGGAATGGCACTTACAAGACCGTCTCCAATAGTTAAAATTGTGTATGTGCTAAGTGCTTGCCCAAATTCCATATCTCTTGTTACCATACCGATAACAAGTCCTGCTATAATGTTGATTGCTGAAATTAATAAACCAGCAACGGCATCATTTTTTACGAATTTTGAGGCCCCGTCCATTGCTCCAAAGAAGCTGGCCTCATCTTGTACCTTTTGTCGTCTTTCTTTTGCTGTTTTATCATCAATAAATCCTGAATTCAAATCGGCATCAATCGCCATTTGCTTCCCTGGCATCGCATCTAGTGTAAAACGTGCAGAAACCTCAGCAACACGCTCAGAACCTTTTGTAATAACCATGAAGTTTACGATTGTAATAATTATGAAAATAATTACCCCAATAACCAAATCTCCTCCAGATACGAACTCACCAAACGCCTCAACTACTGGCCCTGCATCGGCTTTTGTCAAAATTAACCTCGTGGAAGAAATATTCAAACCTAGCCTAAATACAGTGGTAATAAGTATCATAGTTGGAAATAATGACAAATCCAACGATTCATTGGAAAAAAGAGAGCTTAGAAGTACCATTGAACCAATTGATATATTTACAATCATAAGAACACTTAATATTTGTTCTGGTAATGGAACGATGATAAGTCCAATTATCGCAACAACAAATATCCCAAGTATTGCATCTGACATTCTAAAGTTCATACTCATCTCCTTCCGTTTTTCGTGTCTTCTTCTAATTGGTAAACATATGCTAACACTTGTGCAACTGCCTGATAAAGTTCTGGTGGAATTGCTTGGTCAACCTCTACAGTATAATAAAGAGTTCTTGCTAGTGGTTTATTTTCCACAATCGGAATTTTATTTGCTGTACCTAATTCTCTAATTTTGGCCGCCATATGGTCTGTACCTTTTGCAACTACAACTGGTGCTTGACTATTTTCTTTATCATAAAAAATTGCTACTGCAAAATGTGTTGGGTTTGTAATAATAACATCAGCATTTGGAACTGATTGCATCATTCTCTTCATACTCATCTCACGCATTTTCTGACGGATTTTCCCTTTAATTTGAGGGTCCCCTTCAGACTGCTTATATTCATCTTTAACATCTTGCTTACTCATCTTCAAACTATCTTCAAACTTATATTTTTGATAAGCATAATCAAGCAGTGCAATAACTAAATACGCTCCTCCAACATAATAACCAATTTTTATTATAGTTTTGGCGAGATAACCAACAACATTTATAGTTGCCATGTCAGGAAATAAGAAGAAGGAAGGCATTTCCTGACTTAAAATACTAATAAAAATAGCACCTAAAAATACTACTTTAACGATACTTTTTGCAAGCTCAAAAAGTGTACTTAATGAAAATAACTTTTTAATTCCTTCAATAGGGTTCATTTTACTAAATTTTGGTTGCATAGTTTTCATACTAGGTTTAAACCCTACTTGCAAATACGATACTCCAAATGCTACGACTGCTAATACTATAAATAAAAAGGCATTTATAGTCAAAATTTTAATTAAAGTCTGCCCTACCATCGATAAAAACGTGTTTTTTTCAAAATTTAGCACATAGTATGGGATTTGTAAAAATAAATTTACAAACGTTTGTTGTATCGTTTCATAATAACTTTGCCCATAAACTGTAATATATGCAAAAAATCCTGTTATTAGTAATGCTGTCCCTAATTCTTGACTTTTTGCTACTTGACCTTCTTCACGTGCTTTTTCTCGTTTTTTGGTAGTGGCAGTTTCTGTTCTACCTTCTGACTCGGCAGATGCAAAAAACTGCAAATCAAATTTTATGTTCATGGCGTTAATCCTTGTACTATAGCATAAAAAATATCTGTTATGTTTTTAATTATTATATTGTTATAATCCGGAATTAGTTGTAGCAAAAATGTCATTAAAAATAATAATACTATTAGTTTAATTGGTAACCCAATAACGAACATGTTCATCTGTGGTGCTGCCTTTGCCAAAATTCCAAGTCCACAATCTATTGCAATAATTACTCCAAGTATTGGCATTGCTAGTCTAAATCCTAATTCAAAAAATAAACTAATGGCATCGGTCATCGGATACATCAAGTTTGGGTTGATTACTCCTGTTCCAACTGGTATTTGAGTAAATGTTTCTATCAAAGCTCTTATAAACCAATGATACCCCCCAGATAACATAAATATTACACTAAATCCTAGATAGTATAATTTTCCTAAAATCGGCACTTGTCCACCACTTGATGGGTCTAATTGTGTACTCATTCCAAGACCACCTTGCGTTCCAAATAAATGCCCTATTATATAATATACTTGGAAAAAAATAACTAAACTAAACCCGATAATTGTACCAATCATTGTTTCTTTAATAATTATCATAAAATATGCAAGAAAATTTTCGGCGTAATTAATGGGTTCTAATGGGATTGTAAAAAACACCATTAGGGATAAAATCCCTGTTAGACCTCCTGCCACTGTAGCTGGTAATTGTGTTTCAGTTACTAACGGAATAACTAAAAATGCTGCTACTATTCTAACTAATATTAAAAGCCAAATATCAGTATGTGCATAGAGGTGTAAAACATCATTCATAATCATAATATTTACCTACAAAAATGTCGAGAACCCAGTAAAGATCCTCGTCATAAAATCTACTAATATAGTAATCATCCATGGTCCAAATAGTATTAGTGCCATAAATACACACACAACTTTTGGGATAAATGATAAAGTTTGTTCTTGAATTGAAGTTGCTGTTTGGAAAATACTAACT
>MDSP01000014.1_pt1 | contig 42966 bp, 44 predicted proteins | sample 1005811 | NCBI WGS metagenome assembly MDSP01 (sample SAMN05526596, study PRJNA338239) | gut metagenome | isolation source: stomach gut content | host: Naso elegans | place: Saudi Arabia: Red Sea | collected 2011-04
ATAAAAAAAAGACCTATATCGGTACACATCTACTATATCATACCACAAAATAGGTCGTCAAGTGCCTTTTTATTATTTTTTCTGTAAATTTCTACTTAAATCTCTTATATTTATTTATAATTTCTTCGGGTTTTTTAGGAACTATAACTTTACCAAGCTTTTGATTAAGTTCTCTTTTTAGTGAATCAGCGTTCATTTGTTCTAGTCTAATCACATTATCTTTAAGGTTTAACACCACGCTAATGTTGGTTTGTAATCTCGCCACAAATGATTTATCTGTCAAAAAAGGTTTAACCTCACTATAAAGCATTTGAAATTTATTTTCTACTCTTTCGACATCATTTGTTAAATTTTCTTTAAACCCAGCCATTTGTTCAATCATGTTTAGGCTCTCATCGTCTAGGGGGTCTGTACACAGCACTTGCTGCTGATTTAGTGTTATTCCTTCTATTTGACGCAATAACTTTGTTATTTCTGCTAAATAGTCATCTAACAGCTGTAAATTGTTTGCTTCAGATACCAAAAATTTTCCTCCTTAGTTACATCAGTTACATCTTGTTATTACGTTTGTCAAAATAAAACCCTTCTTCTGCATATTTACTGTATGGATTTGTGTATGCATTGTTAAATTGTTTTTGTTTTCTTAAAAGTTGTAAATCGTCTTTTGCTTCATCAAACATCTCCTCATATCTTGAAACATTTGAGGCATGTAGAGCGATAATTTCATCACGTATAACATTAAGTTCAGGATTAGTTTTATCTAATTCATCACCCATTTTTACTAGTTTTTTAATAAATCGCTCTCTTTTATCAAGAAGTCTTTCAAATCTTGATGTATCTTCTGCATCAAGGTATTGTGCTTGTTGTTTAGTTACTTCTAATAATTTGTCGTATATTAGTTTTTGTTGTGTATTCATCGGTGAACCCCCTAGTTTTCAATATAATTTTATTGTAACCTGATTTTTCTTACTTTATGAATTTAGTTATATCAAGTGCTAATCTTTCTGTACTATGCTTTCTAAATTCATTAATCATGCTTTTTTGTAGTGTCAATCTTTTGTCATAATTTAATGCAAGCCTAGTTAAGTTTTTCATAATCTCACTCGCTTCCACAATACCAACTATACCAATAGCTTCTGAAAGATTATCTTTTAATAAATGTTTGCCCAACGTAACTTTTTCACGTGTTAATACTACAAAAATAACAGGCATACCTATTGCACCAAGTTCATAAATCAAATTTAAACCACCACATATAGTAACATCACAATCATCAACCAATGTTTCTATTTCATCTGGCGAATGAAATGTTATGTTTGATGCACCACACTTTAAAAGTATTTGATCACGTTGCTTAATTTCATTATCTAGCACAATTTTAAAGTTAAACTCCATTTTTTTTGCATAGTCAATTACTTGTCTCGTGATAGTGTTTGATTGCACTTCTCCCAATACTATAAGGACATTTTTTACGTTTTCATTTATACGCATAACTGGTTTATCCAAATACTCTTGCCTAATAATAGTGTAGTCTGTACCTGTCCATTTTTCACAATTGCCTATCGTCATGTGGTCACGGCTATTTGCCCCTGCTGTCGGATTTATAACTAAATCTGCTCTATAACTTCGTTTTAAATCTTCTGTTACATATATTATTTTATGCAACAAAGTACGACAATTTTCATCAAATTTGCCCACTTTTTCTCTACTATCAATAATTATAGTTGCACCTATATAGTTTCTAATAATATCATTATGCTCTCCTTCAGCATAACTAATAACATTAAAACCTTTTTCAGTTAAATATTTATTTGCAAAACTGTCGGCTTTACGGCACAAAAAAACTACCTCTGTATTTTTGATTAATTCGCCCGCTAATGCACCCATTCTATGTACTGGGTCTACTCCTGCAACTTTTGAACTTTCTACTTTAATAATTAGCATTTTATTACTCCCCTTATTCTTTTTATTATGTATAAAAATAGGGTCACCTTAGCAAGTGCCCCATTAATACTTTTTAGATTAATCTCTTAAATTCTAACGTCAATTAAACTACCCAAATCTGGATTTACTGATAGTTCCATATCTTTAATGATATTCGTCATAGAGGCTCCTGCGTCTTGCATCATATCAAGCCCCAGCTTGGTTACTGCGACACTAACATTTGTTGCGGCTTCCATTTGACTTAACGACATTGATAATGCTGCTATATCCATCGTCATTGCGGCTCCCCCCTCATTAGTAATTATCTTTGGACATCAACAAATATACCTGCTGCGTCCCACATTTTACCAAGCATATCCAACACTTCTTCTGATGGGATTTCTTTAATAACTTGGTCTGATGCTTTATCAACTATTTGAACTGCTACACGATTAGTTCTTTCATGCACAGAAAATCTAAGCGATGTAAATTTTAAATCTACACTGCCACTATCTGAAGATATTTCTTTTGATGCTGCTTTTACTATAGCATCTTGTTTTTCAGATTGCTCTGATCCACTCCCGCTTCCAGAATTATCTTGACCACTATTTGAAGTTTTAACTGGTTGTGCTTGCTGTTGTGGTTGTTTGATTTCAACATCAATTGACGGTTGTTGTGTTTGTTGTTTTGGTGTTGATTGTTGACTTGCTTGTGCTATATCATTATTGATTTGCATAATATCCTCCCTCTCATACTCGTTCAATTCTATTTTTTATTTTCTTGAATTGTTTAATGTAATTGTTTTGTAATCATTTCATAATATTTATATCGTAATTTTTTCAACATAACTTTATAATGTACATACAATTAATTTGACTTAACGAGCGGGTATCCCTACCACTTTTTTGTTGGCTTGTATATTAGATATTACAACTGCACCACTGCCTATTATCACATTATTTTCAATAGAAATCAACTGGTTTATAATAGCACCTGCCCCCACGTGTGTATTGTCCCTTATAGATACACCACCACACAAGCATGCTCTAGGGCTTATATGAACATTGTCCCCCACATTACAATCATGTTCAACAACAGCTGATGTGTTTATAATCGCTATATTGCCTATATTAGTTCCAGAATTTACTACTGCTTGAGGCATAATACATGTGCCATCACCAATAGTTGTGTTGTCTGATATAATAGCGGAGCTATGAATTAATGTTGGCAATGTAAATCCTATTTTTTTTAATGATAAGTATATATCCATTCTTAGTTGTATCTTTTGGATTGCACCCACACAAATTACTGCGTTTTGCACCCCACTTTTATATAATTTATCTAGTTCTTCATCATTTCCTAAACAATATATATTATTAAGAAATTTTTCACCTTTAGCTAAATTATATGCACATACGCCCACTATATTATATTTATTTGTTTCTTTTATTATGTCTACAATTACTTTGGCATGTCCACCAGCACCAATTAAAACTATGTCTTCTTTCATGTGTTATTACCTATCACAAAGTCACTATGTTTGCGTACATCCATTCCAAAAAAATACTTTTCCTCTAACGGTATCCACTTTTCTATAAACATAGCAAGTTTTTCTTCGCTTTCTCTTTGCGAAAGACGCTCTATCTGCTGTTCATATGGAATATCTACAAATATTTTTATGTCATACATATCTCTAAATAACTTGTGCAAACTATATGTTCCCTCAACAACAACTAAATCTCTTAAAGGAACTTTAATTACTTCAACAAATGTTTGGCTCTGACAATTAAATCTATTGTATTTAAGCATATTTTTGTGTTCTCTTATTGGTATAACAACTTGTTCTATAAATCTTTCATAGTCGATATTTCCCCCAATTTCTTGCATTCTTTGTGCATTTCGTTGTTCTTGTCTTAGAAAAAAATCGTCCATACTAATTATATGGCAAGCATAAGTATTGGCCAAAGCATTTGCAAGGGTGGTTTTGCCACCCCCACATTTGCCATCTATGCCAACTATAACTGGTGATTTTGCTAACGTATTTAGTAATTCTGTTATTTTTTTATCAAAATCTATGTTGTTTAGTTCCATTGATTACTCCTGTCCTGTTCAAAACAATAACTAGCGGAGGTATCATAACTAGCTGAAGTATTATTCCAGGTATTGCACCTAAAAATGCCCCTGATATAAACCATTCAACAGTAAATGCTCCACCAGACATTCCCAAAAATACAAACATTGCTGCTCCCCAAGCCACACGTCCAAGTAACATTGATACTATTAACGATATATAAATATTTATATTACTTTTAGGTAATTTTATATAAAGCAATCCTGCCACCAAACCATACATTCCCATTTCTATAGCCATAGATGTTGCCATCGGATAAAGTGGTGGCATACCAAACATAAATGAACGCATAATAGGCAAAATCACTCCAACTGCCATTGCATAAATTGGTCCACATACAAAACCACATATTAATACTGGTATGTGTAACGGTAACAACATGCTCCCTATCTCTGGAATTTGACCCGTGATAAAAGGCAACACGATACCTAACGCAATAAACATCGCACTTAAAACTAAATTTTTACTTTTCATACATTTTCCCCCCTAAATAAATATAGTATAATGTATAATTCGATATATGTCCAACAAAAACACCCATTATTACACCTACTATTGATAGTACAGGTAAATATATGATTATTGACAAGCTTTCAAGAACTAATATTGCAACGATCACTTGTCCTATATAATGAAACACTGCCCCAACAGCACTAACTCCAATAATACTAACTTTATCTGCAAAAATACTTTTCATCGCTAACATAGCAACAAAACTAAATATACCGCCTGTCAAACTATACATTACCATGCTTGCATTTCCACCAAATATTGCCCCCAATACAACTCTTGCAAATATAATTTTTGGCACATCTTTTTTGTCAAGTGTGTAAATAGCAACGAGAGTAACAACATTTGCAAGCCCCAGCTTCGCCCCAGGTATAGGGACTGGCAAAGGTATCGCCCTCTCAACTAAGCTTAATATTAATGCAATTCCAACCAAAAGCCCCATATATACTGTTTGTTTTGTTTGACTCATATTAGTTCACTATCACATCAACTTGACTATGATTTCGATTGTAGTTGCGATTATAGTTTCTGTTGTAGTTTGCACTGTGTTGGTTGTGATATCGCTCTTTTATATCAACTTGCATCTTATTTGGCAAACATATAATAGTTTGTCCCGAATGATATATATTAGGTTGATTCATACAAAAACCGTCTGGACAACTTGCATCAACAATCGAAACTTGTTCATCTTGTATCTTTATAACATTCGTCCCATATCGTCCTTCAACGGTATATGTTCCATCTTTTTTTAAATTTAGTTCATTTACCACAGCTCCATCAACTTTCACTTCAATATACGTATCGTTATTGTTATTAAACCAGTTGCCCCCGAACAAAATACTTGGAACACAAGTTATTGCTAACAATATACCGATAATTATCATGTCCAACTTTTTCATTTTTATCACTCCTTTGTACATATGTTATCCAATTTTGCCTATAATAACGCATAAATTTTCCTATTAGTGGGCATAAATATCCCAAAATAACCCAATGATTAAGGAGGCTTTATTATGATAATTTTAATTGCTATTTTATCTTTTATAATACTACCTGCACATATATTTGCAAACACTGTGCCAATAAAGCGTACCGAGCTTTTGATGGGTACAGTTGTTAATATTAGTGTTTTTGACGAACGACATGTTGATGCCGTTTCTGATGCATTTGATAGACTTACAGAGCTTGATGACTTGCTTAGTATCAACAAAGAAGATACTCTTATAAGTTATGTAAATAGCTGTAGTGGCGAACGTCCTGTCGCTGTCCCAACTGATATATACAAACTAATTGACAAAAGTTTGTATTATAGTCGCATAACTGATGGTTTGTTTGATGTCACAATAGCTCCACTAACTAATTTGTGGCGAATTGGGTTTGAAGACGCCCAAGTTCCTGATGCCGATGCAATCGAACAAACTTTGCCACTTATAGGCTATGAGAATATTTTGCTTGAGCAAGTTCAATCTACAGTATTTTTAACAAAAGAAAATATGGCACTAGACCTTGGTAGCATTGCAAAAGGATATGCCTGTGATGAGGTTGCACGTATTTTAGATAAGCAAGGCGTAAAAAAAGCTCTTATTGATATCGGCGGCAATGTTTATGTTATCGGTAGTAGCAAAGTTGGGCTACAGCACCCGTTTCAAGATAGAGGAATACCGTTTGCGGCTCTCAATTTGACGAATAAATCAGTTGTTACTTCTGGTATATACGAAAGATTTTTAGAGGTCGATGGCGTTATGTATCATCATTTATTAAATCCTGATACAGGTTATCCATTTGAAAACGAACTGGCAAGCGTAACTATTATCAGCAACATTTCAACTGATGGGGACGCACTGTCAACAGGTGTGTTTGCAAAAGGGCTTGAAGACGGTATGGCATTTGTTGAAAATATTAATGGAATTGAAGCTATATTTGTAACGACAGATTATAAAATATATATTTCCTCTGGAATTGGACATGATTTTGAAGTTGTTGACCCACAGTTTGCCCTATACTCAAATCACTAAAAAGTTGCTATCACTTGGTTTGCTAACAATTTACTCTGACTCAGATACTAAAGTTTAATTTTTCTTCATAAAATTGTGTATACTTATACAGTGTATAGTTATGTAATTTTATTGTAGAAAGGACTAATTTTATGGAAACTATTATAATTTGTATTATCGCCGGTTTAGGGGCTGGGCTTGGCACTGGTTTTGCTGGAATGAGTGCAGCAGTTGTTATTTCGCCTATGCTTATCACGTTTCTTGACGTCAACCCATACGAGGCGATAGGGATAGCACTTGCGTCTGACGTTTTGGCTAGTGCCATATCTGCTATCACTTATGCAAGAAACAAAAATATTGATATCAAGCGTAGCAAATGGCTTATTATTAGCGTTCTAAGTTTTACGATTATAGGTAGTATTTTGGCTCACATGGTGCCACCTGCAACTATGGGTAATTTTACGGTCTATATGTCGTTGCTTATGGGGCTTAGGTTTTTATTTGCCAAAGAAAAGCCTGAAGTTGACCCTGACGCACCTATTGACCCTGAAAATCCTGATGCAGTTGCTCCTAAAAAAAGAGAATTCACTGGCAAATGGGAAGTTATCGTTCCTATAATTTGTGGGGCTGTAATCGGTTCTATTTGTGGCTTTATCGGTGCAGGCGGTGGAATTATGATGCTGATTTTGCTAACAACGGTGCTTAACTATGAGCTTAAAACAGCTGTTGGAACAAGCGTATTTATTATGACATTTACAGCACTAGTTGGTTCAACTTCACATTTTTATCAAACTGGAGCTATGCCAGACCCGCTAATTTTTGCAACTTGTGTTATATCGACACTGATTTTTGCACTGCTTGGAGCACGTTTTGCAAACAAAGCCGACCCAAAAGTGTTAAATAGAGCAACAGGTATAGTTCTTACAACGCTTGGTATATTTATGATTTTCGCAAGCTAAGTTTTTGTAACACATCACCTATTTTGGAATAATATGTATATATATTATTTAAAGATAGGATTGATTAATAATGAAAATGGATTTGGGCACATCTGCTTTATTGGCACTGCTTTTGCTCGCAAATAAGTCAAAGCGAAATGACGAAGTTACACCGTTTGCCGAAGATAAAGATTATGTAAATAGCAGTGGAGTTATTTTGTCTATTGAGGACATCAAAAACTCTACTGTTATTTTGCCAGAATTATTTATTCCTATTTATGAACATGACTCGATTATTGATATAACTTATAGAGCACTTAGAACGGAAAAAATTCCATTTGAAATTAGGGGCATCGGGCGAGAGGCTAGTATTTCTATGATAGATGGGTCTTTGCAAAATATCGCTAATGCATGGCTGTATGCTATTGATGGCGAGTTTCCTGTCGTTCCACCGGGGATATATTATCCAAAAGGCGGCGAAAAAATCCAATGGGTGTTCACGTCTTCTGAGGGACCAGTATTTAATTTGGATACAGATTATTTTACTAAAAAAATGAATAACTTAATAAATTTATCGTAAGCAAAAGGGGACGCCAGCTGACGTCCCTTTCTTGTTGTTTCCTATTCAAACAATACTGTTTCACCTTGAATTATAACGCCTGCTACATCTTCAACATCAAACAAATTTACATCTCCCAATGTATAATTAATTGAAAAACTTATAAAGTCACCTTCTCCAAATGACCCACTACTACCATTTTTAAATAATTCTTTTGTCGTCCCATCAATAAATAAAATTTCTACCGAGTCTGGATGCTCTGTGTTATAATTATTATCTTCTTTTGTATGCGTTCCATAAATTGATAAATTTAGCGGCGAAAGTTGTACTTCCTTTATCTCCATAACTGTATTGTTAGCGTTTGTAACTTGTAAGTTTCCTTCCACACTTACTGTCGGTGCCGAAATAGTTGGCATCACAAATTCAACCTCAGCTCTTTCATCATTTACTATCACATACTCATGCGTATTTAATGTTACTCTAACATCTTCTAATGTATAATCCCCTAATACAAAAGTTTCACCTTTAAAGCCATCACCACTATTCCAAGATGATGCATATAACGGATACGGCTCCTCGTCTACTTGTAGAGTTATATATTGACTAATGTTATTATTTTCAGCCCTCTTTGTAATAATCCCTAATACATTTTCGCCATCATCATTTACAAAGTATTGAACTCTTTCTAATATACTGTGGTCTGAAAGCTGATAACCTAAGTTCATATCTGTATCAATTTCTTCAATATTATTCCTAGTTATCAAGTTCTCCTCTGTAGTTTGCTCATATAAGCTATCCAAATCAATATCTATATCCTCTGATGAGCTATTATGATAACCCAATTCTGACACAGCTAACACAAAAGTTTCACCCAACAAATCTGCGTCTGGTGTATGCTCCGTATAGTTCATATGATATAACTTAGTCCCATCTTCTGACCTCTGTGTAAAATAACTGCTTGATGTATAGCTTTTAGTTGATACATTTGTGTAATCCCACAAAATATTTAATTCCTCTTCTGACAATATATCAAATATATCTACATCTACCGCATTAACTAATTTTAACATTAACTTGGCAAGTTTATCTTCATGTGATGTATCTTGTTTTGTAAGGTTCACATTGTTAAATCCTGAACCTTCTTCAAACGTACTACCATCAAGTTTTTCAGTAGTTGCTGTTATTTGTACTTTGTTATCTATCACCAATGCCTCATTAACAGTAAATCTAACTCCTCCAAATTCCACTGATTTATTTATTGATACTATGTAATCAGCAAGTTTTGGATAGTTTTCTGATAAACTAAGATGATTGTCTGATTGCATATGAATAAATGAAGTACTTGAGACAGTTGAAACAGGCTCGCTCTCCATGGCAAATAGAGCGGTGCTACCTATAGCTAATGTCATAACCATAGGTATTATTTTTGCAAATTTTTTCATAAAATTTTCCTCCTATCTATGATAATTATATTATAGCCTATTAGGTAGCCCCTGCATACTGGCAATTTTTACTAAATTTTATTATTATTAAGATAATTCGCTAATTATTTTTTCAACTGTATCAAGCGGCACTGCTAAGTCATCTGCTATTTCTTGAGCTGTCATTTTTAGGCGTGTGTATAACAGCTCCACTTTACCTTTTATTTCTCCTCTTGCCTCGCCACGTTTCTCTCCACGCTTTTCACCCTCGGCAACTGCTGATTTTAATACTGACTTTGCTATTCTCGTTTCTTTTAGGTGATATTCATACGCTTTCTTTTCTTTTGCTGTCATTTGTAAAATATCAAGCTTTTCTTGCACTTTATCCATGTGTTTTGCCTTATTTGTTGTTGGTACTTTACTATTTTTGAATATATACATCCATTCGTCAAGTGGCGTTTCTATTATGTCTTTAAATCGCTCCACATTTATTAAATAATATTCTGGGAATACATCTCGTTTTAGTTTTAGTGGTTGAGGGTTTTTCTTGTCGCCTATATCCTCAAATGCAACTTTTCCTTTATACACATACCCGTTACCTCTGCCCAAGTTAAAATACAATATGCTTATAGATATCACTTTTGTTATATTCCCATACGGGTCTGATGAATCCAAACTATCGGCTATAATTTTTGATGTTTCCCATAATATTCTCTCCAAATAATCATCTTCTCGGTTATATTGGATTTCTATAACCATTTGCGTTCCGCTTGTGTCTTTTGCTATAAGGTCAACCCTATTTAGTTTTCCACCAATTCGATCTTTGTCGCTCTCGCTTTCCAAAATTTCTACTATCGTTACTTCATATCCAAGCAACGCTTCTAAAAAGCTTTCCAGTATGTCGAAGTTTGCTCGCTGTCTTAAAATATATTTCATCGCATAATCAAATGATATTATTTCTCGTCCTGTTCCCATTTTGTTTCCCTCGCTTTCTGTTATAGCTAAAATTGGCTTATTATTTGTTCAACCGTATCAAGTGGCACTGCTAAGTCATCTGCTATTTCTTGTGGTGTCATTTTTAGTCGTGTATATAAAGTTTTAACTTCACCTTTTATCTCACCTTCGACTAGCCCCTCTGCTTTTCCTCTTGCCTCACCACGCTTCTCACCCTCTGCTACTGCTGACTTTAACACCGACTTTGCTATTCTCGTTTCTTTTAGGTGATATTCATATGCTTTCTTTTCTTTTGCTGTCATTTGCAAAATATCAAGCTTTTCTTGCACTTTATCCATGTGTTTTGCCTTGTTTGTTGTTGGCACTTTACTATTTTTAAATATATACATCCATTCGTCAAGTGGCGTTTCTATTATGTCTTTAAATCGCTCCACATTTATTAAATAATATTCTGGGAATACATCTCTTTTTAGTTTAAGTGGTTGAGGGTTTTTCTTGTCGCCTATATCCTCAAACGCAACTTTCCCTTTATACACATACCCGTTACCTCTGCCCAAGTTGAAATACAATATGCTTATAGATATCACTTTTGTTATATTCCCATACGGGTCTGATGAGTCCAAACTATCGGCTATAATTTTTGATGTTTCCCATAATATTCTCTCCAAATAATCATCTTCTCGGTTATATTGGATTTCTATAACCATTTGCGTTCCGCTTGTGTCTTTTGCTATGAGGTCAACTCTATTTAGTTTTCCACCAATTCGGTCTTTGTCGCTTTCACTTTCCAAAATTTCTACTATCGTTACTTCATATCCAAGTAACGCCTCTAAAAAACTTTCCAGTATATCGAAGTTTGCTCGCTGTCTTAAAATATATTTCATCGCATAGTCAAATGATATTATTTCTCGTCCTGTTCCCATCTTGATTCCCTCGCTTTCTATGCCTTTATTTTAGCAAAAAATTTATAATTGTACAATAATAAACACAAAAAAGCCTTTGGCAATTAGCAACTATATCACTAAATATACCAAAAGCATCTATTTTTAAAATAGTACTGTTTCACCTTGAACTGTTAAACCTGCTATATTTTCAACCTCAAATATTTTTGAAAAATCCTCAAATCTATATGTTGTTGAAAACCGTACAAAGTCACCTCCTGAAATTGACAAACTTTCACCTTTTTTACGTACCACTTCAGTTGTCCCATCAGCAAACAAAACTTCTATCGTATCAGGGTATTCCCCCGTGTAATCAACTAGTTCTTTTGTATAAGAACCTGCCACTGTTAAATCTAATGCTGAAAGTTTTATTGACTTTATATCAATTGTTGTTTCATTTGAATTTGTAATTTGCAAGCTTACATCTGTGCTTACAACTGGTGCAGAAATAGTTGGCATAACAAATTCAATCTCAGCTGACTCATCATTTATAATGATATACCCTGAACTAGTTAATACCAATCGCACCTCTTCAAGTGTATGCTCACCCAAATTGTAGCTCTCCAACCAAATTCCGTCTGATAACCAATTTGCCTCGCCATAAACATGTTGATTATCACCTACTTGCACACCAAAGCTTTGATACAGAACGCTATCATTTGACGTAGTTGTAATAAAGTCTACAATGTTTTCGCCATCTTCATTTGTGTAATATTGAACTCTGTCCAATACAATATTATCTGCAAGTTGATAACCTAAATTCATATCTATATCTTCCCAGTTATCCATAGTGATAATATACTCATCTTTATTTTGTTCGTATAGGTCAACCAAATCAACCTCAATATCTTCTGATACATTCGCATGATAGCCTAACCCGCCTAATGATACGAAAAAGTTTTCACCTTTAAAATTGGTATCAGGTGCATATTCTGTTCTTATTATATGGTGTAGTTTAGCACCGTCTGATGAAACATATGAATGAAACCCTCTTCCTTCTGTGGAATCATCTTCCATAGCCTCTCCTAAATAAGCTATCAAAACTTCCACTTCATCTTCTGATAACACATCATATATGCTACCATCTACCGAATTCATTAATTTTGCAATTGATTGTGCAAACTTTCCTTCATCAGATAAAACTCTATTAAGACTAATTGTTTTAAAACCTGCTGTTTCTTCAAATTTACTTCCATCTATTTTTTCCGAAGTTGCTGTTATTTGAACCATATCACCTATTAATAATGCTTCACCTAACGTAAATCTAACTTCACCAAATTCCACAGACTTATTTATTGATACTATATAATCTGCAAGTTGTGGGTATTGCCCTGATAAACTATATTGATCAGCTTCTTGCGAATATGTATTCGCAGTTACAATTGATTCGCCAAAACCGAAAACAGCTTCTGTTGCAAATAAAGTTGTACTGCTTACTGCTAATGTCATTAACATAGGTATTACCTTTGAGAATTTTTTCATAAATTTTTGTCCTCCTATGTGTTTGTATGTGTGTTAATTATTTAACTAAAACTAGTATACCATACAAGGGGCTGTCCGTACACAGGTAATTGTTGTAAAATGTCGTTTTTTAGACTAGAATAATCCCCCATAATATATTTACAGGGGATTATCTTACTATAATTCGCTTATTATTTGTTCAACTGTATCAAGTGATACTGCTAAGTCATCTGCTATTTCTTGGGCTGTCATTTTTAGGCGTGTATATAAAGTTTTAACTTCACCTTTTATTTCGCCTCTTGCCTCACCACGCTTTTCACCTTCGGCAACTGCTGATTTTAATACCGACTTCGCTATTCTCGTTTCTTTTAAGTGATATTCATATGCTTTCTTTTCTTTTGCCGTCATTTGCAAAATATCAAGCTTTTCTTGCACTTTATCCATGTGTTTTGCCTTGTTTGTTGTTGGTACTTTACTATTTTTGAATATATATACCCATTCGTCAAGTGGCGTTTCTATTATGTCTTTAAATCGCTCCACGTTTATTAAATAATATTCGGGGAATACGTCTCTTTTTAGTTTAAGTGGCTGTGGGTTTTTCTTATCTCCTATATCCTCAAATGCAACTTTCCCTTTATACACATACCCATTACCTCTACCTAAGTTGAAATATAGTATGCTTATAGATATAACTTTTGTTATATTCCCATATGGGTCTGACGAATCCAAACTATCAGCTAGGATTTTTGATGTTTCCCACAATATTCTCTCCAAATAATCATCCTCTCGGTTATATTGAATTTCTATAACCATTTGTATTCCGTTTGTATCTTTTGCTATAAGGTCAACCCTGTTTAGCTTTCCACCAATTCGGTCCTTGTCGCTCTCGCTTTCCAAAATTTCCACTATTATAACTTCATATCCAAGTAACGCCTCCAAAAAGCTTTCTAATATATCGAAGTTCACTCTCTGTCTTAAAATATATTTCATTGCATAGTCAAATGATATTATTTCTCGTCCTGTTCCCATCTTATTCCCTCGCTTTCTGTTATAGTTAAAATTGGCTTATTATTTGTTCAACCGTATCAAGTGGCACTGATAAATCATCTGCTATTTCTTGTGCCGTCATTTTTAGACGTGTATATAACAGTTCTACTTTACCTTTTATTTCACCTATCTGTTGACCTTCTGCTAATCCCTCTGCTTTTCCTCTTGCCTCACCACGCTTCTCTCCACGCTTTTCACCCTCGGCAACTGCTGATTTTAATACCGACTTCGCTATTCTCGTTTCTTTTAAGTGATATTCATATGCTTTCTTTTCTTTTGCCGTCATTTGCAAAATATCAAGCTTTTCTTGCACTTTATCCATGTGTTTTGCCTTGTTTGTTGCTGGCACTTTGCTATTTTTGAATATATATACCCATTCATCAAGTGGCGTTTCTATTATGTCTTTAAATCGCTCCACATTTATTAAATAATATTCTGGGAATACATCTCTTTTTAGTTTAAGTGGTTGCGGGTTTTTCTTGTCGCCTATATCCTCAAACGCAACTTTCCCTTTATACACATACCCGTTACCTCTGCCTAAGTTGAAATATAGTATGCTTATAGATATAACTTTTGTTATATTCCCATATGGGTCTGACGAGTCCAAACTATCGGCTATGATTTTTGATGTTTCCCACAATATTCTCTCCAAATAATCATCTTCTCGGTTGTATTGTATTTCTATAACCATTTGAATTCCATCTGTATCTTTTGCTATAAGGTCAACCCTGTTTAGTTTCCCACCAATTCGGTCTTTGTCGCTCTCGCTTTCCAAAATTTCCACTATTATAACTTCATATCCAAGTAACGCTTCTAAAAAACTTTCCAGTATGTCGAAGTTTGCTCGTTGTCTTAAAATATATTTCATCGCATAATCAAATGATATTATTTCTCGTCCTGTTCCCATTTTATTTCCCTCGCTTTCTATAGCTATATTTTAGCAATAAATTTATAATTCTACAACAAAAAAAGAGAACATTACTCTCAATGTTCTCTCGCTATTATTAGAAACCAAAATTTGTAGCCAACGCTCCTAAATACGCCTCATCACCCATTTTTTCTTTCATTCCTATAAACTGTTTTGCATCATCTCCTGCTATATAGCGAATAGTTTCCGTTCCATCTGTGCTTGCCCCAAAAATAACGTCAGCAACCATATCTGGAGTTGAATAAAAACTACTTGTATCAACAGCCGATACTGCTTTTTGCATAGATGCCATCATATCAGCATATACGTTATCTGGATTTGTAAGTCCCTGTGCAAAATTCATAGATGTTGTTCCAAAATTTGTTGCGATATTTCCAGGTTCAACAATTTTAACTTTAACACCAAACTGCTTAAGCTCTGTCACAAGCCCCTCTGAAAGTCCCTCAACTGCAAACTTTGTACTATGATATGTTGATAATAACGGGAAACAGATTTTTCCACCCATAGAAGAAATATTTATTATTGTTCCTTTGCTTTCTCTAAGACTTGGCAAAAATTCACGAATACAATTTATTAGTCCAAACACATTAACATCAAATTCTGCACGTATTTGTGCATCGCTCGAAAGTTCTAGTGGACCAGTTAGGGCATACCCTGCATTGTTTACAAGAATGTCTATACTGCTATACTGATTTTTGATTTCCTCAACTGCTTGTTTAATACTATCTTCTTTTGACACGTCCAACTTTAGCAACTTGATATTTTCATGTTTTGTAAGTTCTGTTTCTTTTTCAGGACTTCTCATTGTTGCCACCACGTTGTAGCCTTCATTTGCAAATTTAATAGCTGTTGCTTTTCCAATTCCACTACTTGTTCCTGTTATAACGACTGTTTTCATTGTTTATACCTCGCTTCATAAAATGTATTCCTATATTATATTTTACAAATTTTTGATATATATACCACTACAAATCACGCCATTTTATAGCCTTTTTATACCACAGCAGTGTTTTCAAACCCAACCAAACTATATGCAGTCTGCACAAGCTTTTTCGCAAGGTCTATATCATGTGCATTTGGGTTTGGAGAACTCATTGGAAACCCCCCCCCGCCTTACACTCTTTATCTTTGTATAGCGAACTACATTGACTGAAATATTCTCCACTCTTATCTGTGATATTATTTATCTGTCAAATCTTTATTTAACAACTGGTCACTACATCTTAAAGTTTTCATATTTTATCTACTCCCCTTATTTTGCTCTTTAAATTTTGTGATCGTTAGCCCCGTCCATTGCAAAAATGCCCTTGAAAACGCCGATGGCTCACTATATCCAAGCAAATATGCAATTTCTGCTGTTGAGCTTTTTGTGTTTAACATTAAGTTTTTCGCCAACAATTCTTTTGAATGATTTAGCTGTTTTAGAAATGTTGTGTTTTCTTCTGAAAGCTTCCTCTGCAAAGTTCTTGTTGAAACAGCCATTTGGCTTGCAACAGTTTCAATATTACCTTCCCCTGCTGGTATTTTTTCAAACAGTATAGTTCTAACTTTTGCCGATATGCTTTCATCTTTTTCAAGTTCTTGAAGTCGCTTTTTTAGCTCTGGCTCTAAATACGACCACATGATATTATTTTTGCTCACAAACGGCTCCAACAAATCTTCCATTTCAAAAGTAATACTATTTTTATCTGATTTGACTGGTGCAATACCAAAAAACTCAATTAATGACTCATCATACTCAAATGTAGTTTCAATTTCTTGTGGTATTATTTGAAGCCCCGTTCCCCTTCTAAGTAAGTTTGTCATTATAATATTTTCTATAACTACTGACAAATTTGGAATGTTAGAGCTATCTTCAAAATGAAATGTTAACTGTAACTTGTCTTTTTTATCACTAATATTTAACGTAAATGGTCCTATCAACTTTTTATATATACCCACTCTTTTTATGCACTCCAACCCATTTGTTGCACATAATCCCGAATAAATAGGCGGAATAAACTCTGTAAACTTATCAAAATTGAAACTTTGTATAACTAATGTCATATCGCATTCTTTATCTATTTCATTCATAAGCATAATATACTTGTCAGTGTTAATAACAATATCATTAACCGCATTTAATGGCAAGTTTAATTTTTTATATATTTTTTCGCTTGATGCCCCGATTGCATCAATAAAATCTCTATAATAATGGCTTAATGTGTACATCCCATTTCCTCCCTTACTAATTATTATTTTATCAGATTTATCAAAATATACGATGACAATTTACGTCTATAATTACACTTTTGATGCCATTTCACACAAAAAAAGTAACAGCTCGAATATTCAAACTGTTACTTTTTCTCATACCGCTATACCTTCAACAACTGTACTACACAACTTTTCAAATTCTTCCCTAAATTGTACATCATCAGAACTTTTACGTTTTTTTGGACCTTTAAGTCTAACTCCAGACTTCCTAGCCACTTTATGAACATATCGTTTATACAAAAGTTGGTCAATATTATTTTCGTTGTATACAAATCCATTTTGATTTATTGCAAATCCCCCTTTTGCAAGTACCATCGCTGCAAGTCCATAATCTTGTGTAATTACTATATCTCTTTTATCTAAATTGTTTGTTATCATAAAATCTACTGCGTCATGCCCTTGTTGCACCAAAATTGTCCTTGCTCCCCTAACTTCTATCATATGAGCTGTATCGCAATATATTTCAGTTTTGATACCAAAACGTGTAGCTATCTCAACTGCTTGTTTTACTACGGGACATGCATCTGCATCTATCAACACTTTCACACAATCCCCTCCCTTCGCCTATAATTTTATCATATTACATGAGAAAAAGCCAACTCAATTACTGAGCTGGCTTTCTGTAAATGTCTGCACCAAGTGCTGATAATTTATCCTCAATTGATTCATATCCACGATCTATATATCTTGTATTGTGAACAACTGTTTCTCCACCTTCCGCAATAAGCCCAACAAGCACCATTGCAGCACCTGCTCTAAGGTCTGTTGCAGTTAGATGAGCAGCTTTTAATTTTTCGACACCCTCAATAGTTGCCTTGTTGCCCTCAACTGTAATTTTTGCCCCTGTTTGGTGCAATTGTTCCATATATTGAAATCTATTTTCAAATACGCCCTCAATTAATGTACTAACACCTTGTGCAACTGTCAATAAAATTGCCATCTGTGGTTGTAAATCCGTTGGAAATCCTGGGTATGGTAAAGTTTTAACATTTGTTGCGATAAGTTTCTCTGGTGCAACAACTCTTATAAAATCGTCACCTTCAATAATTTGTATGCCCATTTCTCTCATTTTTGAGCTTAAAGACTCCATGTGTTCTGGAATGATGTTTCTTACATTTACATCTCCACCAGTTATTGCTGCTGCAATCATGTAAGTACCTGCCTCGATTTGGTCTGGCACAATTGAGTATCTTCCACCGCTTAGGCGTTCCACTCCTTTGATACGAATAACGTCTGTACCTGCACCTTTAACGTTTGCTCCCATCATATTTAGGAAATTTGCAACGTCAACGATATGAGGTTCTTTTGCAACATTTTCAATTACTGTTGTTCCTTCCGCAAGTACTGCCGCAAGCATAATATTAATAGTTGCTCCAACACTTACTACGTCAAGATAAATACGAGTTCCTACCAATTTATCTGCTGACGCTCTAATAACATTGTCTACTACTTCAATTTTTGCTCCAAGAGCTTGGAAACCTTTGATATGCTGGTCAATCGGTCTGCCGCCAAAGTCACAACCTCCAGGCATAGCAACTTCTGCTTTTCCAAATCTACCTAGCAATGCACCCAATAAATAGTATGACGCACGCATTTTACTGATACAACTTTCTTTTGCCACATGTTGATAAACTGTACTTGCATCTATTTCTAGTGTATGCTCATCTATAAAGTTTGTAACTGCTCCTAAAGAAGTCATAGCTTCTTTTAAAATACCTACATCATTTATGTCAGGTAAGTTTTCGATAATACTTATTCCATCTACCAAAACTGTTGCAGGCAAAATTGCTACTGCCGCATTTTTAGCTCCATTTATAACAACGTCTCCACTTAGGCGTTTACCACCTTGTATACATAGCTTGCTCAACCTAAACACCTCTTAATATCTTTATTTATTTAAATCACCTATTGTGTATTTAGCCAAATTACATTATACCACCTTTTAGAAAAAATAAAAAGCCCTATTTCAATTCATTTGTATAAGCATTAACAAATAAAGGTATATTTAAACCTTCTGTTGTAATTTTATACATAGGAATTGCTTTTTCCTTAACAAAATATGCATTTTTTACCTGCTCCCTAGCATACCCAAGCATTATTTCATTGATGGTGGTCATTTCAGAACTATCTAAACTTTCATTTAATTTGAAAAGAACTTGTGTCACCGCATAAATTTCTAAACGGTCATTATTTTCTTGTTTAATATCACTTATCTGTAATGTACTTTCAAAGACTCCATCATCAGTAATTGCCATATACACATAACTATCAAACACTGGTAAGTTATTGTATACTTCATAGTATGTTATAGACGCTCCATATGACTCTTTTTTATACTCAATTTTTACTTTTTCTTCCAAAAATGTTGCTCCATATATTTTAAAAAAGTCCTCTGCGTACTTTTTCGCCTCTCTTTCGCTAATATTCGACTCATAGTTTACACGGATATCATCATTTTTATATTCAACTTGATACGTGCTAAATATTAGTGATTTATTTTCTCTAGTATATACTCGAGATTTGGTGTTATAAGATGTGCCATCAGCTTGTTCTGTAATTATTACGCCCTCACGACCGCTTCCAAACACTGCATCAACTATAAATTCCCTATCTTCAAACCCAATATCTATAGGGGTAATATATATCGTGTTGGTTGGCATATATTCTTTTGGTAATTGAGTATCGATTAATATATTTTCTGACTCTAAAAAATCTATAATCTTATTTATATTGTCATCACTTAATCTATACATAGCAATATATTTCTGATAGTTTCCAAACCCTAAAAAAATATTTAGCATCAAAAATATTATTAATAAATAATTTAGTGCTTTATTACCGTCCAAAAATAGCCCTTCTTTCTAATTACTAATTGATTAAGGAACATACCAAATTCCTTCGTATTGTACCCCCCAATTCAAATTTATAACACTATTACTACTTTCTAATACATATATCAACTCCACGCTATCAAAAACAGGTTGCTCCACCCCCAAGCTACGTAAGTTGCTATACATTCTATCTATCGGTGGTGCATACCCCTCCACGATTAGACGAGTTCCCGAAACATAGTCTGTATAAATGTTATAAGTAATCCACTTTCCTTCTATCACTCGGTAATCTTTTACTTTTATTGTTATAGCCGATGTTATGTCAAGCTTTCGTTTCATGCTCGCCCCTATATCAACTTTATGCCCCTCATACATTATATCAAATTCAAACACATATGCGCCTTGTTCAATGCCTATGTTGCTTAAATACAAATTCTCTTTTATCGACGGTGAAATTGATTGAGTTTCTTCTATAAAATCTACCGCTATATCATACCCTTCAATTCTAGTCATCGGGTTAGTTGTTATTCCACTAACCAAATTTATATATTGTATAACTCCACTAGTATTGTATCGAACTATACTTTTTAGTGGCTCAGTAAATTCTATCGTTCCACCAAATAAAACTTTTGTTTCTTTCATTATTGGTTTCTCAAAAAACTGATCCACATAGCCTTCCAAAGTTGCCATTTGATTTTTGGTGTCAATCAAATCATTTTTAAATATTATAGGTGTATATTTAAGTGGTATTGCCTCGCTAGTATTCGCCAAAAAAACGTTGCCGTGTATAAACTGACTTTTTATATCTGTAATGCTAGGTTGATACTGTATAACATTATCGTTGTCATTATCTATTTCAAACATAGAATAAATTTTGTTAAAATCATAATCTCTATTGTGTAATACTATCTCTAAATAATATTCATTTAGTTCATTTATCAGGTAAATCGTTGTTTGCCATGCACTAGACTCATCAAACTTGATTAACACCGAATCTATTTTATAGTTATATTGTAATGGCATGCTTTTCCCCACAATTTCATCAATTGTTACAGGAACGCTATATTGATACACAATCCCCTTTTGTGTCAATATGTCTTGCCAATCCCCCATGCTATATCCAAGTTCTTCAAAATTGTTGTAGCTTAACATTGCCTCCTGAAGCTGTGAACTAATTGCGTCATACTCATTTTGACTATTAGTTATGCGATATGCTTTTGTATATTTTCCTCCTGTATTTATCCATATACTTTCTGGTTTTATCGGATATAATGTGCTCTCTTGCACGCTAATAAGGCTACGCCAAGGCAGTTCTCCCCCCGTCCATAGCCCCATCGTTTGCAATATGCTAGCTATAATCAAAATTCCTAAAATGACTATCTTGTTCATCTACTAATTAATCTCCAACATCATAGTTATTTCTTGTTCAATTGAATCAGCTTTTTCTACTAGTCTGTCTGGCAAGTCACTTGTAGTACTGATTATGAAGTTTTTAAGTAATGCTTTGTTTTCATCTGGTTGTCTGTATATTTCAAGTTGTATATGAGAGCCAACTCCATCAGCCTCATGCATATACGAAACTATTATTACGTTATGTCTATCACCAAGTTCAATAAGTTGATTAAATGTCTGCGTTGCTCCAACTGGTTCAAGGTCGTACATGTTTAACACATTTTCATCTTGATACACAGTAATGGCAATCAATGTACCTTCACGAGCTTCACCCATCATATTTATCTTACTTTCAAACGTAGTAATCAAACTTTCATCTGTTACTATAGGTCTTGCAATTCTAACATATTCATCTTCTTCAAATAAAACAGATTCATCTATACTAACAACAGATGATGTATTTATAGCTTCAGTTATATCACTACTAGTAATTTCTGATGCAAAAATATTTGATGAACATATAAAAAAGCTACTTATAATAATCAGTTTATAAATATAACTTTCTATTTTCAATCTAGCCTCCCCCTTTCGTAAAATATTGGTCTGATTATATTATATAATAATTGTGTTACATTCATATTACAACATACTAACTATTAGTTTACAGTTATTAATCAAAATCCAATTCAAGTCGGCTAAACGTCATAGTAACTTCTGTTCCTCTACCAAGCGCACTATTTATTTCAATTGTGCCCCCGTGCAACTCAACCATTTCTTTCGCTATAGAAAGTCCAAGACCTGTCCCCCCCATTTGGCGAGACCTTGCCTTGTCTGCACGATAAAACCTCTCAAAAATACGTTCCAAATCTTGTTTTGATATACCTATCCCCGAATCAGCAACTTTTATTATAACTTTGTTATCTTGGTGAAGTAACTTTATTATAATTTTGCCAGAATTAGGAGTATATTTTATTGCATTTGACACGATGTTATGAAATATTTGACGTAACCTTGCACTATCGCCTTCAATTAAATAGTCATCACTTCGCACATATTCCAAAAGAATTTTTTGCCCTTTTACACTAGCTTGTAAATGTTGTGCCTCAACCGTTTCTTCTATAAGTTCACCAACATCAACCACATGCATTGTAAGGCTCATTTGTTTGTTGTCTATTCTTGATAGCTCCAACAAGTCTTGTACGAGATTTGTCATTCTATCTGTTTCTTTTTCCATTACGCCTAAAAAATTTAGTGCTAAATCTTTATCCTCTATTGCTCCACTAAGCAAAGTTTCAGTGTAACTTTTTACTGTTGTAAGCGGTGTCCTAAGTTCATGCGATACATTTGCAACAAAATCTTTACGCATTTGGTCTAGTTTTTGCTGAGATGTAACATCTTGCATAACAACCGTTAGACCTTCAATCTCGCCATGACTGCTCTCATATGGAGCAAAATGTAAATTGATATATTTATCATCAACTTCCATCATTGTTCCTTTTTTGTTATGAATGTCACTAGTTATAATTGAATCAAAAGATATATTAAGCCCAAACTTAGGAAATATATAATCAAATCTATGGTCAATCTTCGTTTTTCCTAACATATCATAACATACCGAATTTGCATGTATCAATACGCCTTGTCGATTGAACGCCATAACACCATCTGCAAGGTTTTCAAGTATTCTCCCAAGCTTATTTTTTTCGCTCGACATATCCAACATGCTTCGTCTAAGTTCAAATGCCATAAAGTTAAAACTTTGGGTAAGTTGCCCGATTTCATCGTTTGATGCAATCGGAATTTTTTGGAACGCACCTTCAACCAACATCTTCGCACTTGTTGTCAAAGCTTTTATCGGTTGAGTAATCATGCGTGAAAACATTGCACTAAATACACCAGCTAACGCAAGTGCCAGCATAGTTCCCATTCCAAGTGTACTCATGACTTCATCAACGTTGTTATATATTTCAGCTGTACCAGTTATAACATATATAATGGCGTACATCTCCTCATTATTGCTTTTGATAGGCAAAGCATGTTCAACGGTACTTTGTTTATCTGTTACAAAATATCGCCACTCTGTTGTTGTGGCGACTCCTAAATTAACTGTTTGATTTACGACTCCTGTAAAGCCGTTTGGGTGGTTTGTTGGGACATAATCGCCTCGTGTAAATGCCTTTCCCAATGCAATTTGAACGTATCCATTTCCATCTAAAATGTATATATCAACATCTTCATTTACATTAATTAGGTTTTTAAGAGTGTCAACCATACTTTCTCTATCAGTTTCAAAGTCCAAAACACCTTCTATCCATAATAAATCTCTAACAGAAATTGCGGTAGACTCAATAGATGATTTAACACGCTTAAAATACTGGTCCTCGATTTTTAGAATAATAAAACTACCACTAGCGATCATAATTACTAATACAATGCTTAAATATATACCTATAATTTTCCACTGGATACTCACTCTCATCTATTGTCTATTATCCTCTAAAATAGTATCCCACGCCACGCTTTGTAAGTACATATGTCGCCTTTGCTGGTTCGTCTTCTATCTTCTCTCTAAGTCTTCTTACAGTAACATCTACTGTTCTAACATCTCCAAAATACTCAAACCCCCACACCTTTTCAAGAAGTGTTTCCCTAGAAAACACCTTGCCTTTTTGCGTTGCCAGAAATCGCAACAATTCAAATTCCCGCAAAGTAAGTTCTATAACTTGCCCACGTTTCATAACTTCGTATTTTTCTAAGTTTATTTGCAAATTTCCTTCTTGTACAATGTTAGAGTCCGTTTGTTTCTTATCATTTTCAAGTTGAACTTCTTGTACAACACGACGTAAGTTTGCCTTCACACGTGCTATAAGTTCTCTCATTCCAAATGGTTTTGTAATATAGTCATCTGCACCAATTTCAAGCCCCACAACTTTATCAATTTCTTCTGCTTTCGCTGTAAGCATTATAATAGGCATATTTTTTGTTTGTCTAACTTTTTTACAAACTTGCAACCCGTCCATTTTTGGCATCATTATGTCCAACAAAATAATGTCTGGGTCTATTTCTTCTATTAGTTCAAGCCCTGCAACCCCATCATATGCAACTTTAACATCATAGCCTTCTTTTTCTAGGTTATATTTTATAATGTCAGAAATTGCTTTTTCATCTTCTACTACTACTATTTTTGCCATTATGAACACCTCATTTACTATTTAGCATTTCCCCAAATACTTAAATTTATTCAACACGGTCAACATCAATCTTTGGAATTTGTACCTCCGCATTTAATGTTTTTCCTATTACTATACGACTTGTTTCTGTTAGTCCTTCATTTGCATCAACAAGGTCAGCAATTGTTATCCCAAGAGAAGTTGCGACACTCCATAGAGTATCCCCTGCCTTTATTTCATATTCAACGTCAGCAGGCGTTGTTTGTGTTGCAATCTCCATAAGTTTTTCCATTGATATTAATGCATCTTCTTTTGCGAATATAGCTTCAAGTCTTATATCATTTGCAAATTCAGTTTTTATAGTACTATCTCCATAATATTCTTTAGTTAGATTTTTAAGTAGATTATCTAACATTTCTTCCGATTCAATAATTCCAATTTTTTCTCCGTCAACGTATAATTCTTTAAACTCAAGTTCAAAATCCATATTATTCCGCATATATGTCATTAGATAATTAGTAGTTATTTTATTTCTATTAGTTACCCTAGTTCGTGACACCGAAATATCATCTTCTGATGTTAGTTTCACATTCGTATTGTAAGTTTGAGACAGCCCTGCTATGACTGCCTCCAAACTTTTTTCTATAGCATCTTGTGAGTCTATCGCCCCCACTGTTGATCCACCGATAGACACCATATAGCCATTAGGCCAAAATGCAAATACCAACCCCAAAAAGATAGCCCCAGCAACTAGTGCTATTTTTTGAACATCACCGATTTTTCTAAAATTGTTAGTTTTTCTTTTTCCGTTTAAATATACCACTTTCTTGTTTTTAACTCTTGCCATATGCCCCTCCTTTTAGTCTAAAACAAAAACTTCCTTAGGAACCATATCTGCATAAGCTTCATATGTTATAAGCACTTCCATTCCTGCTTCTAATCTACTTCTAATCGATTCACGACCGTGGATTATAACATTTGTAGTTGTTGGAATGCTTATATCTTTTATAAACATACTTGTATCTGTAAGCATGTCATATTCAACAAGTACCTCTATACTATCACCTGATTTTGATACTGATTGAATAACCCCTTTATATCTTAAAGCTCTTGGATATGAGTCTACTTCTAATGTTTTTATTTCACTACTATCTGCTGTTATAGTAACCGTGCTATATAATTCCAAATCCATAACGCCTATAACTTGATTTATTTCATCGTCATAAAGACTAGAATTTTGTGTTACAATAAAAGTTTTTTCTTCGCCATCAACAAGTATTGTTATTTCTGGCTCATACTTGATTGCAATTGCTTGTAGCGTTCCTGTAACTTGCAGTTGCTCACTTACTGCAGTAACCGATGTTACTATATCGCTCTCCACTTCTATTGATAATCTATCCCCAACTTTTAACGACGTCATGCTAGACGCTTCGCCATCTCTCATGATAATTGCATCAAAACTTACGCTGTATATCTCTATATCACTACCATCTCTAACAGCAAGCAAATATTCATCTCTAGTTTTTAGTATAGATTGCACATACAAACTATTAACTGTATGAACAGTGTCCTCATCTGGATATGCATATTTATCAATATCAACAGCCATTATATAACTATTTTGCACATATATGATAACATTATCCCCAACTTCTATATCAAAAAAGTCACCTTTTTCATCGATCAAATTGATAGTTGCTTTATCGTTTACTAAGTATGTTAATGTTTCATCTGCTGTTTCTATAGTAACAGAACCTGTTCGCTCAACTCGTGTAACCTCACCTTGATGTCTTGATAACACGCCATCTGGAACAGAATCGTCATCTACAGTCGTTCCACTTAAAACTTTCATTGTCGTTATATATTCAGAGCTTCCAATAAGTTCTACGATTATATCAACTTTTGTGCCTATTGATAAATCATCTAACGATATGACATTGCTAGCTTCGTCCAAAATTGTGATGGCGTTTGACATAGAATAAAAACTTGTATTTCCGTCTTCAAACTCAACCAAAACGTATTTTTCCGTGTTACTTTTATTTAACATTTTGCTGATTATAGCGTTATTAATCATTTCACCTGTTCCGTCATTTAGAGCTGCAGTTTCGGAATTTGTTGGTGCATTGTCCACCTCCATCATCTCGGCAACGTCTGCTGTCATTTTTGCCATAGTTGCACGTGTAACACTTGTTCCTGCACCAAATGCACCATTTCCATCACCTTGAATAACTCCTATAGATTTTAGGTATGCAACATGTGGTCTTTTATACTCTTCAATTTTATCTTCGTCTGAAAATGCACCTTCAACATATTCATTTTGGGCTGTAATTTCTTTATGTAACATACGTACAAGTATTACTGCTAAGTCTTCTTTTGTTACAGTTGCACGTACCATATTTCCATTTGCATCTGCTACCATAAAATTTTCTAGTTCACTTTCTAATAGATACCCTTTTCCAAGTAAATATGCAATTTCTTGATTTGCTATTACACTCCAACTTACATATTTATTTGAGTATACTTCTATTTTGGCAATTTGTTTTTCGTAGTTATCTCTAATTTGTTCTTTTAAAGTTTCGTCCATATTTGGATTTATCTGCTCATCTTCATAGCCTGCAACTTTTGCCAATATCTCGCACATCTCAAAATAGTTTACTGTCTGGTTTGGAAAAAACTCTCCTGAGCTTGTGCCAACCATGTAGCCATTTTGTTGCATATACTGAATCGAATCGTACGCCCAGTGCGTTTCGCTCACGTCTGTGTATGAGGCAAATACACTAAAGTTAAATAGTGCGCTTATACCTAATACTGCAATTAGTTTATTTATTCGTTTTTTCATTGGTTTTCAACTCCTTGTTTTGTTTCTAATGCTACTATACTATTTTAAAGTATATTGAAAAAAAATACAATATATTTCACCTTACAGTTAGGAAATTTCTACAAATAAATCTATATTCATGTCTAATTTTAAAATTTTATATCAAAACCGATAACTTTTATGATGGCAAATGTTGCCTTGTAGCCTTTTTAGTTTAATGATATACTCATTTTAATATTCTTAAACCACTAGGAGATAATTTTATGCTAAATAAAATACGAGGCGTCATATACGGACAAGCTCTAGGTGACGCAATGGGTATGCCTGCCGAACTTTGGAGTAGACGCAAAACACTTGCAACACTTGGCGAAATTACAACTTTTTTAGACGGCCCTCAAGAAAATGAGGTGTCCCGCAATTATAAAGCAGGACAATTTACAGACGACACTGCTCAAGCTCTCGTTATATTGGACTCTCTTTTTGCAACAAACTTTATTCCAAACAGCATGAATATAGCACAAAGCTTGCTACAATGGGCCAATGACAACAACGCCTTTGCGTGCAACATACTAGGTCCTACATCAAAAGCCACCCTTGAAGCAGTTCGAGATAACAAAGACACAAAACACATATCAGACACAGCGCTATCAAACGGAGCTGCAATGCGAATACCTATCATAGGTGCTTTATTTGACGGCTCTAACTTAGAAAATATTGCTGACTATGTTCAAAAAATATCGTGCGTCACACACTCAAGCGACATCACAATTGCAAGTGCCTCTATCGTGGCATGTGCCGTTTCCCTTGCTATTAAACTTGGCGACCCAAAACTTGCAGTCACGCAAGCTCTCACAATCGAAAGCTATGCATTGTCACTTGGTGCCGAAACATTTAGTCCATCTATATCCTCAAGAGTAACTCTTGGAATTGACTATGCAAATAAATTTAAAGACGATAAACAAGCATTCCTTGATTTTGTTTATAATGTTATTGGCACAGGCGTTTGTGCATGCGAGTCTGTGGCGACAGCATTACTTATCGCATATTATGCAACCAATCCCAATGAATGTGCACTGCTATGTGCAAATTTGGGCGGAGATACCGACACGATAGGAGCAATCGCTACAGCTATAAGTGGCGGGGCATATGGATTTGATAGCATCGATAAAACTAGTATTGATATTCTTGTCCAACAAAATGATGTGGACTTTGAACACTATGTTCAACTTATATACAACCACAAAAAAATTGGGTAGGGGAAATCCCCTACTCCTAGTATTTTTGCGTTCCATTAATGTATAACACTTGGCTTTGTACTATCATTGTGTTGCTACGTTCGCTATACACAAATACATTCGCAATATATCCTAAAACATCTAGTGGATCAAGTCCCAACACTCGCTGTGTCGTTACCAAGCTGTATCCCTCACCAACTTCACTGCTAATAAATTTGATTTCATGAAGCCCTGATATATTTCCACGTCTTGACATTCTTAATTTTCCATTCGCATAATATATCATATTTAAAACGTCTGGCAAATTATTACTAACATCCAGCAAATACTCTGCACCTGTTGACGTTGTAACCACAACTTGATAGTTGTCTTTGTATACAACTGTGCCTGTAAATTCTTGATTAAAACTGTCAGTGTCAAATATTTGACGCAAATATCCACCATTAAAAGAATATATAAATGCCGAAATAGTGTCACTTGCTGCGTCATTTTCTACACTCACAACGATATCTTTATATGTTGTGTTTGAAAAATCAACTAAATTTAGTTTTGCATTCCACCCTTTTTTATCATCAAGCAAAATTTGTACATTTTCGCCTGCTTCTGGGTCTTCCACCCACACACTCATATTCGCATAAAAATTGTCTATTTCAGCAACTGGCTTTGTACCAACAAGAACAACTTTTTCACGTTTAGCCCCACCTGTAACGTTACCTCTTTCTGTTGCAATAACATGCTCACGGCGACTTCCAATTTTTGAGTCCAAATTTATTTCTTGCGCCAAATTAGCGTTTTGTTTTAAACAATTTGTGCGTCTTATTTTACCTGAATAATCTTTGTTATCAACACGCCCCGAAAAAGTAAATTCATCTCCATCTAACAAATCATCAATCCACACTTGTTTAGGCTTTTCTTTAATCCACTCAATATCAACTTCAATAGGCTCTAACAATTTTGACCAGTCAATTTTATCATCTTTATGTTGCTGCTCAACATGCGAAACACCCCAAATAAAGTTTTTTCTATCCAATATAGCCCAATATTTTTTGTCACCCGATTTAAGTGCAACAATAACTTCTGGCATATCGTCACCATCAATGTCCGTTAAGATAAAAGTAACTTTTTTATGTGTTTTTGGTGTAAGTGCCACTTCAAAATCGTCAGGCTTAAAACCATCTAATACGCTCTCAAAATAATGTTTCATATATTTACCCCTCCCAAAATGTAGTTTATAATACAATTACATTTTATGTACCCATACAATTTATTAGAATTAGTCCAAAAAAAAAGGCAAGCCCACTTTTTGGGCTTACCTTAAATTTTACACATTTTCATCAATACGACGAACTCTAAATCCGCTTTCATCAAGCTTTTTGCACAGCTTACGAACGTCCTCAACGTCTACACGTAGTATAAGTTGACGCAAATCCATAAGTTCAATATCTACTTCCACGATACTAATAATATTTCCGTCGTGCTTATGAATAAGCTCTGCAAGCTTAGCCAAACGCCCTTTTATATCGTGAGTTGTTATTACCATTCTTGTGTGCCCAAAACCAAATACGTTAGTTAGCGTGCTAAAAACTGCTTTATGCGTAACAATCCCCGCAAACTCTTGCTTGCTGTTTAGCACTGGCAAAAACTGAATGTTATAGTCTTTAAGCATCTTAACTGCAACTTCAACAATCTCATCTTTATAAACATACTCCATAGCAGTTTTCATAAAATCCGAAATTGGGCGTTTCCCAAACGTTTCCTTTGGCTCAGCATTGTTATAAAACTCTTCAAAAATATACTTCTTTGATATTACTCCAACAAACTTTTTGTCTTCAACTACTGGTAAGGATAATAGATTTTTTGAGTCTATAAGTTCTAATGCATCTTGTACGGTGTCTGTCATCTTAACTGTTGTAAGCTTACTTTCAGGTATCATTATATTTTTTACTAACATAAAATATCATCCTTTCTCAAATCAAAAATGTGTGTATTACATCATCATGTGTTGGTTGTAATCTTTTTGCAAGTCATATCTTAAATAGTCAATTAGTTGGTTCATCATTGCTGCACAATCTGCATAAGTGATAACTTTTGTTGGGAAAATATACCCGTTTGTACTTGGGATAATCCCAATTTGGCTCGCTGCATAAACCGCACTTTTTGCATAGTCTGCAATGCTGTTATCGTCTAAATATGGAGTTTGCCCCACACCTATACCAAATCCTAATCTTTCAAGCCCAATAGCTCTAACGTTAAATACTATCATTTCTTGCATAGTTAAATACGTTGATGGTGATACTGTCCCCCCTGAAATTAGCCCTGCATCATATGCAGCTAACACATAAGGATACAACGCCGAGTCAATATCCAAGTCATTAAATGGTGATACGTTAGTTTTTGCGTTTATTTCTGGTAGTGGAATACGCAACGCTTTAACTATCATTTTGATGTACTCCCCACGAGTAACAACTTGGTTTGGCGAAAACACAAGTGGATTTACATCAAAAATTTCCATACTGTACATTTTTTCGATATCTGCTTTTGCAGGGTGTGCAAGCAATTGGTCCAGCGTTGGAAGTGCAAGTTGCTCAATTGTTGGAACATCAAACACGCCTATTACTCCTGTTTTTTCATCATCAAAAAGTTGTGCGTCACCTAGCAAGATATTATACTGTAATGCACCACTTCCGCTAATCATCTCTTTGTAGTTACCCGCAAAACTTATTGCAAATGGGTCATTGCTCGCATAAGATAGCTCTTTGTTCATTGTAATAGTTGGTGTTTCTTGTATAAAGTATTGGTTTGAACCTGTGTCTATTGCAACATTTCTAACTTGTGTTTCAGATTTAGCAAACGCTTGGTCATATCCATACACCCTGCTATCCACATTTATAACTACGTCCGAACCACCACCTGTTACGTCATTATAAACCGCTTTATAGTATACGTCACCACTATAATACATAACACCTGGAGTTAAGTCTTCAAGTATACTTTTTGAAAAACTTGACTTGTTGCTATCCAAATAGTATGTCATTCCATTTACTACAACTGTTTCCACCCAACGAGTTACGGTTGAAGTTTTTGTGATTTGTCCAACTGCCTCATTATATAAATACATTGTACGTAGCGTTAATGTTCTAGCTATTTCGCTTCTACCATCAGCACTTGCAGCTTTAACAATATACGTTTCCGTATATTCACCCGTTGGATTGTCTGGGTTCACCTCACCTGGGCGAATTTCTAGCGTCCCATAAACAGGAATAGCCTCACCAGACAAATAAATATTTTCTGCATATTCTAATGTGTAACTTTTTTCACGCTCAAATTTTTCTTGTGCCATAGCTATACCTGTTGGAATTTTTGTCCCTGGAGTTATACCACCAAAATAGCCCATTTCACCTTCTAATGCATATACATTTATAGTTGCTGTTGCTGCCGTAATCATCGCCATCATAAATGCTGCTAGTTTTTTCATATATATATCTCCCCTCTAGTTAACAACGAAAATATAACCTTCTACGTTTACTAAGCCCTCAAAGTCATCTCCCAACGCCCATCTATAGTCATCTAGTGTTGTATCCATCATAACAGTTAACCTATCTCCAATTTCTAACTTGCTTGCTGGAATAAGTTCACCTTGTTTCACTATAATACTATTTGGTTGTATCGTTGCGTACACTCCTGAATTTATCTCACTATATTGATACCATCTATTTATTGAACTTTCATAGTAGTACACGTCTTTTAAATATATGTCATCGCCATCAGTTCTGTAAATTTCACCTTGTATACTCTCTTTTGTATATGGCATATTTGTAATTGTTATAGCTTTGTCACCGGATGTTACAAGACTATAAACAGCACTAATTTGACTGTTTTCACCATAACTAATAAATTCTTCTATACCATTTTCTATAAATCCATCTTCACCATAAAATAGTGTTGAATAATCAATCGCAAATGTTCTTGGTTGTGGGTGATAATACCACTCACTGCCTTCTAACATCGTAAATGTTTGTACTGTAAACGAACTTCTATCTTCAATTTGTGTGATGATACGTCCTCTAAATATTTGCAGTTCGCCTGTCCCTGACTCTGGAATCATATTTGCAACTGCAACTTGTTGGTCACCTGTTATTACAGCTTGAATTGTATCACCAACCATAATGTTGTATGGCTCTATAAGTCTATCATCTTTAACAACTATTGTATCTTCTGCCATTGACAGTGTTTCACCTGACAATAAACGTATTTCTGATGGTGTAGCCGAAATAATTTGACTTGGTGATAAAACTCGCTCAAACCCTTCTTGAACATTCATTTTTACTATACTTTCTCTACCCATAAAACTTTCAACAGCAAAATACGCATTCATGCTACTACCCGTTAGATATCTATTTGCATAATCCCAAGAAGAACGTTTACCTTGGATATATATATTAAAATCTTTTGAATCTCCAGCAAATGTAACCATATCCGTATAAGGACCCCAACCCGTCAACATTAGTGATTGTGCGTGTGCCAATCTAACTGTGTTGTCAAAGCTACCAAAGTTCATAATTTGTCCTTTATATACGTCCGATATTACTCTTGTATCTCCATCAATAACAACTTCTTGTATAATGTCCTCAACCATACCAGCCCCTAAAATTCTTTGGCTAATAAGCACTTTTACCCATTCTCCTGGTTTAAGTTGTGAAATGCTATATGGTCTATCTGATTTTGTTGTAGGCGTATCTAATGGAATTTGATATACATAAGTTTGCCCTTTCTCATCTTCTAGTACTAGTGTCCCGTATGAACCATTGTCTATTGTCCACGTATTTACTTTTCCGTATCTCAACATGTAGTCATTGTAGGCGCTAATATATGTAATATAGCCCTCGTTATCTGTTCGTAAATAGATATTGTCTCCTGGCTTAATATTATCAATCGTAGTGTCTCTTGGATCAAATTGAAAATATGGGAATAATTCATCTATATACCCAACTCTATCTTCAATTTCTTCTATACCTTCTTTTTCTACAACAAGTTGATTTGTGTAGTATGGCACAGTAATAGTTTCATTGCTTAGATTTTTATATACTAAATATCCTAACTCTGGATAATTTTCTAACACAATTCCTTTATCTTCATTTATAATACCAGATAGTATTGTTTCATATTCCTGTTGTGTATAGTACACAGCAAAGGTTGGTATAGCATTCATACCAACCAAGCCCATTAGTCCGATCAAGAGATTTTTTTTAAATTGTTTTGTAATTTTCATAATTAATCCCCTCTTGTTTGTGTCTTATAATATATTTTTCGGCACAACTAGGGAAAAACTTATATTACAATTGTGTGACAAATTGTTTTAAATATGCTGAAAATTCATCTTTAAGCTCTTCACGTTCCATCGCAAACTCAACTGTAGCTTGTAAAAATCCCATTTTGCTACCCACATCATAGCGCTTTCCATCGAAATCATATGCATAAACATTTTCAACATTTGCCAATTTTTTTATTGCATCAGTCAGTTGAATTTCTCCACCTGAGCCAATTTCGTGTTTTTCTAAAAACGTAAAAATCTCTGGCGTCAAAATATATCTACCAAGTGCAGCTATCGTTGATGTAACTTCTACAAGTGGTGGTTTCTCAATTATATCATCTACTTTATACACTCTGTCGCCCAACTTCGTACCTGTTACCATTCCATACATAGGTACATCTTCTTTTGGAACTGTTTGCACACCAAGAACGCTTCCACCATATTGATTATATTGGTCAATCATCTGTTTTAGTACAGGTGTTTGTGATGTGATAACATCATCACCAAGCAATACTGCAAATGGCTCATTGCCAATAAAAGTTTTTGCAGTGTATATTGCATGTCCTAGACCTCTAGGCTCTTTTTGACGAATATAATAAATATTTGCAATTTCTGATACATCTTGCGCTATTTTTAGCAGTTCTTCTTTACCTGCTTTTTCTAACTCTTTTTCTAGTTCAACTGATTTATCAAAGTGATCTTCTATTGATTTTTTAGTTCGCCCAGTTACGATAATTATGTCTTCTATGCCTGACTTTACAGCTTCTTCAACTATATATTGAATAGTTGGTTTGTCCACTATTGGTAACATTTCTTTAGGTTGTGCTTTTGTTGCTGGTAAAAACCTTGTGCCTAATCCTGCTGCTGGTATGATTGCTTTTCTGATCATAATTAAATCCTCCTAAATTTTCTTTATCTCATAATCATTATCACTTATCTTTTCATCTTCCATAAATACAGCATAAGATAGGCATAAATGCCCATCTATATACTTCATCTGTGATGTTAGATTATTAAAACTTAGTTTGCCATATGCTGTATTAGATATACCTGTTTGATAGTCATTTAACTTAAACTTCCAGTCGCTTTGTACTTCACCAATTGATTTTACTATAACTTCTTCATCTCGAATTTTTATTGTAGTATTTGTGTTGCTTTCTTTATAAGTAATATATGTTGTATTGTTTCTATATGCAATTCTACCTTCTACTACAACAGTATCTTCATCTTGGTGTGTATCATATTTTTGTCTAGTTGTTATTCTAAATTTGTCCATTTGTTTCTCCTCAATATTTTTCAATATCTACCCGTATTACCTCGGCTATTGGATATCCAAGAAACATCTCTGCCATTTGTTTCATCTTTTGTGCATGATCACTTACATAAAATGCATATTTTGGAGTATCTGTTGATTGTAAATTGTTAGCTTGTAAGCTTTGTAATACTTCTGTTGCAGCTTGATTAGCTGGATTGATTAATGTTATGTTATCGCCCAATACTTGACTTATCTCATGTTGTAGTATCGGGTAGTGGGTACATCCCAGTATCAATGTATCTATTTTTTTACTAACTAATGTAGCTAAGTATTCAGATATAACTAAATATGTTACTTCTGTATTTATCCATCCATCTTCTACAAGCGGTACAAATAACGGACATGCTTTATCATAAACATTAACTTGTGAATTGTTTTGTAATAGAAGTTCAGGGTATCTACGACTTGATATTGTTGCTTCTGTTCCAATTACGCCAACTCGATTATTTTTTGTAGCCTCCAGTGCCATTTTGACACCTGGTTCTACAACACCTTCTATTATCACATCTGGAAATTCTTGTCGCAATTCTTCTATACAGTTAGAATTTACTGTGTTGCAAGCAATAATTATCGCTTTAACATCTTTTTTTAGCAAAAATCTTATAATTTGTGCTGAAAATTTTGTTACAGTACTTTTAGACTTATTGCCATATGGCACTCTAGCTGTATCTCCAAAATATACTATTGACTCATTTGGCAATTGTTTCATAACTTCTTTAACTACTGTTAAACCCCCTACGCCTGAATCAAAAATCCCGATTGGTCTATTATCCATAGTTATTTCTCCTGTAATTTTACAATGATGCCAATTTTATTAATCTAGTTACTAATTCTTGTGTGTCTATTCCAGCCGCTTCAAACAACATAGGATACATGCTGATTGGCGTAAATCCTGGCATAGTATTTATTTCATTAAATATTATTTCGCCTTGTTCTGTAACAAAAAAGTCTACTCTTGATAAACCTTTTGCATCAACAGCTCTATATACAACTTTTGCAAGCTCTCTGATTTTTTGTGCAATATCAACTGGTAAGTTTGCCGATACTATAGTTTTTGATTCGGCATTGTTGTATTTTGCATCATAATCATAAAAATCTGCTGCTGCCAAAATTTCTCCAACACCTGATACAACTATATCTTCATTTCCTAAGACTGCAGTCTCAACTTCTCTACCAACAATAGTTTCTTCTACAATAATTTTTGTGTCATGTTTTGCTGCTTCAAGCAATCCTCTTTTTAGTGATGTCTGATCAGTAGCTTTTGAAATTCCAAAAGACGAGCCTGCATTAGCTGGTTTTATAAAATATGGATAACCAAATGCTTCTTCTATTTTTTGAACTACCTCATCTAGTTGTTTTAATTCTCTTTCTCTTACTACCACAAAATCTGCTTGTGGAACACCTGCATCTTTTACTACAACTTTTGTGAAAGCCTTATCCATAGATATAGCCGATGATGCTACCCCACAACCTACGTATGGTATTTGTGCCAGTTTGCATAACCCTTGTATCGTACCGTCTTCTCCATATTTCCCGTGCAATATAGGGAACACTTTGTCAATTCTAACTTTAACTATTTCTTGCTCTTCTCTAAGCAAAATTAACCCTTTGTGGGTGGCATCAGGACTTAAAATACATGGCACGCCCTTTTCTTCCCACTTATTATTTGTAAAATCAAAGTTAGCACCTCTATACAACATCCATCTGCCCTCTTTAGTAATTCCAACAGGATAAATTTCGTATGCATCTTCATCAATATTTTGATAAATAGTAGTAGCTGACTTTAGTGACACTCCATGTTCTGATGATTGACCCCCAAATAGCAACAATATATTTTCCTTCATTACGTAAAAACTCCTTCCAAAAAACTTTTATTATATAATTACTTATATATATTCTATTTTATTACTTTTATCATTTATATTCAATATTAACGATAAAATAATTTTGGCGGAGTATGTTTTTAAAATAACCATTCTACCAATTTAAATCTTATGTTAAACGGCTTATCTATGATATTCTCGCTATAATCAATGCTAGTTGCAACATCAACATAGCATAGCGGAGGATACATTACACACCACCAATTTTCTCCCACTGCTTCCCCTATTAAAATACGACAGGCTTCGTACTCACCTGCTGGATACGTTTCTGTACCATAAACTCGGCTTGGAAAATCTACCTTTGCAATTTCAACCTCGACAATGTAATCTTTGTCATAATTTTTTGTTACTTGTTCTGCTATACTTTGTATATCGTCTATATTTTCATTTATAATAATTCTACTATCTTCTATCGACTGCACATCTATCAGCAACGGATTAATAAAATCAAGAACAGCATCTCTAACATGTTCTTTTATTAGTTGATCTTCAACAGTGTTGCTGTTAGCTAACACATGAAATCTAATCACGTTATCGCTAATTGAGTGAAAAAAACTTTTTGTTCCAAACCAAACTGATAATGCTACCAACAATGTTAATACACTTACAAATTTAAAATCTTTCATAATTTAATCCTCCCTAATAGTTGTTATGTAACTATTAAAGAGGATTGACAATTTTAGGAAACTCTATACAGTTTTTATTGAATAATTCCAGTATTTTCTATGTTGGTAGTAATTTGTACAGTTATAGGCATATTTCTAAAGCCATTAACTTCCCAATTTTCCTCGTATCTCTCCCACAAATCAGGGTATTTCCTATACATTTCTTGACCTATTTTTAGGAAGTCAACATTCATATCTTTTGCACTATCTATTGTACAAAAAACTTGTTTTGCAATTTCATCTGCAACTAAATTTTTGACTTCTTCAATAGTTTCTATTGTAAAAAGTGATTCGTGCGATGTTGAAACATACTCTGCAATATCACCAACAGTTTCTATTTCAATGATACAAAACACGCCTTCTGGGCCATCATTAAACTTAATTTTGCTGTTTTGGCGTTGCAAAATATACGTTAGAGGACGGTCTTTATACTCAATAACGACTGGTGAATTTTTTGAGTCACCGTCTATTAATAGTTGCCCTCTAACAACTTCTTTGTCAACATAATCAACAAGTTCATAATTTTTAATTACAGCCCCACCACTTATTTCATACTCTGTTACAGGATATGTCGAGTCGCTTTCTTCAATCGTTTCTGGCAAGTGAAAAATAGGCATAGTGGCAACCCCTGTATCTTGCATGTCACGTATAAAATTGCCTAGCAGTTGTGACTTAAAATATGCTTGTGGGCGCTCTCTATTGTTAAAATAATTCATAATATACAACCCCAAAATAGGTTGTTGCGAATTTTGAATGTTTTGTGCATCTTCCGCCTTACCTTTAACTGCAAGGAGAGGGACGTTTCTTGCTATAACGCGCCCCCTAGTTATTGCATCAATGCTTTCTTCAAGAAGTTTTGCATCTTTTAGCAAGTCTTCACCAAGCAAAATTACTTTCACGTGGCTAAACGTAACTGTATTTCTCGTTCTAGTTTCAAGGTCATCAACACTTGTTGCGATAGTAGGCGCTTGTACCATGATGTTAGTTTTCATGTCTTCAGCAAGGCTATCTAGTCCCGAAAGCTGTGCCATATCTGGTATAGAATACGTTATGTTGTACACGCTTCGCATATCAAGAGGAGCATTTTCGTCAACTTTATCCATATTTTTATCAATTGCAAACTCAAGTATTACGGAGCGATTATTGATTTCAACACTATCCCAACAACCCGTTAAAAACACTACGAGCGACAACATACATAACTTTTTAATTAGTCGCATTTGTGTCACCCACTTTCCGCAAAATAGCAATTGCCCACAAAACTAATGGCACAACAAGCAAAAACCAAATTCCGTGTGCCTGCTGAAAATCGGCAAAATATTGATACGCTGTTACTAAGCTATCTGGTGCCATTGCAACCAAAAATACAATCGGTATAAGTGGTAAAACCGTCACATTTTCACGCTTAAAGCTAAATATATGACTTGCAATAAGCGAGCTTACATACATTCCTCCACTGATATACATAAAAATACTCATAATCCACCACGCCATCATAAGTATCGACTGGTTTTCAAAAAATGAACCTGGCATTTGGATACTCTCCATCAGTGTCAAAACTGGCCATAATTCACGTGATGACTCTATTGTCCCAATACCCGTAAACGTCAAAATTATAATTATTACTTCTATTATAGTTATAACTGTTATTGCAAAAAAGCAACTATGTCTAACTTGTTTTGGACGTGTCACAAATGCCCCCAAAACTAACACAAATTCAAGTGGCATAAACGTTACACTAACGCTAAACCCACCTTTTAGTGCCTCAGCTGTTTCCCATCTAAACATAGGCAAAAGCTGTTCATAGTCTGCCTTAAACATTATTAACAACATAACAATTACAAATGGCACAAATACGAATATCGCTAATATTTCTGCCATTCGCCCAGTTGACTCCACCCCTGATTTAACAAGATAATATACTGAAAATAACATTAGTAAAATTATCATCTCAAGTGGCGTATTAGGTAATAGCACCCTTGATATCATTTCGGCAAAAAGTCGTAACTCAAATCCCGTTGTTATAACGATTTTTACTAAAAACAAAGCCGATAATATTATCCCTAGAGGCTTTGACAATATAATTTGAGAATATTCAACAAAACTTTTGCCCCTAAATCTATTTGTTAGACCCGTTATTGCAAATATATATACGGTACCAACGATAAATCCTAAAAACGGTAGCCAATATCCATCTTGCCCTACCATATTTGCTACCATTCTAGGTAACATTAGTATAGACATATTAAACATTTGTAATATTAGGAGTATTCTAAATTGGTGTATAGATATTCGTGCATTATGTGTATACATCAGTTATCGCTCCTCACTGTCTGGCCCTGGTGGCGTTTGTGTAACGCTGTCAGAGTCTTTTGTTCTCATTCTAGTCATTTGGTTGTGGCGTGCAAATATAGGGCGTCTAGTTTGCATAAATATCGGATATCTAAGGATAGTATCTCTAAGCCCATTTGTATCTAGGCTATCATTTGATACATATGGTGCCAAAAATGGTCGCCCAAAACTTTCAAGCGATGAAAGATGTGCAAACATAAGCAATATTCCCAAGAAAAATCCATACAAGCCAAACAACGCACATATACATATAAATCCATATTTTAGCAGTCTAAAAGCCGTCGTTAAGCTATAATCTGGCACAGCAAATGTCGCAATCGCTGTAAGTGCAACGATTATAACGACCATTGGGCTTATTAATTTTGCGTTTACAGCCGATTGCCCAATAACGATACCACCAACTACACCTATCGCATGTCCGACGGGCCCTGGGAGTCGTATCCCTGCCTCTTTAAGCAACTCAAAGGCGGCTTCCATTATAATCATTTCGAGGACGGATACCAGAGCTATACCTTCCCTTGATGCAGCTATTGAAACTGCTATCGTTGTTGGCAACATAGACGGGTGAAAATTTAGTATTGCAATGTATAGCCCTGGCAATGAAAACGCCAAAAACGATACTATATATCGCAAAATTCTCGTAAAACTCATAATTTCCCAGCGTTGATAATAGTCTTCTGATGCTTGAAAAAAGCAGTTTAACGTGGCTGGAAGCAGTATTACAAACGGTGACGTATCAACAATTATTGCAACTTTCCCCTCAAGCAAACTTGCAGCTACTTTGTCTGGGCGTTCTGTTGCTTGCGTTTGTGGAAACGGACTTTTCCAGCTGTCTTCAATAAGTTGCTCAACGTAACCACTATCAAAAATACCGTCTATCGTATATTTTGCAAGTCGTTTTTTCACGTCTGCAACAAGCTTTGGTTCTGCGATATCTTCCATATACATAATCGCAATGTCTGTACGACTTCGGCTACCCATAGATGTCATTTCAACTTTAAGTTTTGTGTCCCTAATACGTCGTCTAATAAGAGCTGTATTAAACCTAATCGTTTCAACAAATCCATCTCTAGGCCCACGGATAACTGCTTCCGTTTCTGGTGCACCAACACCACGAACTGGCCATGCTCTACACGCAACCATTAAGCCGACGTTTGTTCCTTCAACAAAAATTGCTACGTCACCCGAAAGTATACCTCGCACCATGTCGTCCATATTTCTAACTTCTTTTATATCGAAAGTTGCCGAAAAATGGTCAATAATCAGTTGTGTAACAGACCCATTTATAGGTGTAGACTCATCACCAAGATTTTTGTAATCAATAATTCGTGATAAGAAAAAACCCTCAATAGTGTCACGACTAATCATACCCCTCCAACAGTCAGACCAGCCAGTGCTTCTGGGGAAGTCCAACCACCACCCTAGGGCTGGCACCGCAGCTACCAGGAACAGGACTACCATGGATGGAAATGGGAGCTCACCAAGTGAAGGCAGCCTTAGGTAGCTGGGTGCTGTCTGCTGGGTCCAGAATGGTTGGAGCATTCTGTCACGATGTGGTGTTGGTGTGGAGGACCCAAATGTCATGAACAGGGTTCATGACAGTGCGGCCCAGGGGCCAAAGTGGCCGGCCCGGGGACTGAATTTTAATGGCCTGTCTCTCAAAATATACTCTATGTGGACCTCCACACAATATTGTTCAATTAAGCAAGTTCACTTTGTGTTTTGCAGCAATGTTTGTCACCTTTTAAAGTGCTGTGTCTTCGAAGATATGCAAGAAAGGCTTGCTATGTTATTGATTATTGATATCCCAATGAACTGTTGATTTTTTTAAGGTCTAATATTATGTCACTGAAAATGAAATTGTAACTATTGTAGGTTGGTGTGATTTTATTTTATTTTTTAAGACTTGAGGGCACTTTAGCGCATGACGTTTTTGTCCTTCAGGCCCCGTGCACGGCAATGTTACACTTTATCTTATGAGCATAATTGAGATTGGATAAAATGCTCGTAGCGGATTTGACCACATTTTTTAGCCATACGGTTCAAGTCATTAGAGATTTAAAGAATTATACTGTAACTGTTGCTAAAATGTTACATATAGGACATTTAAATCTAAGTAATTACCCTGATATTCTATTTTCTTTATCAGAGATGACATAATGTCAAAAATAATGTCAGGTGATGTTACCTGTGTCTTGACAGTGATATCTCATCACACTTGTCTGAACCTCCTCATGTGTGATTAACAGTCCTCCTGTTGGATTTCTTTCTTTTTGACAGCCCTCCATGTGAGCCCCAATTATCACTACAAAGACTAATGTTCTCACACTCAACTCCTAACATTACCTATGCTGTTATGCAAAGCTCTGACTTTAAAGATATAGCCAAGTGATTGCAGTTCTGATGCCAGTGATCAGTTATTGTCAAAAATGCCTCAGCTTTCCTGCTCGGTTGGGGATTCACACCCCTGCTGTTTAGCTTTTGGGTCTTACACCAGCACAATCCATAACACCATCTCAAGGAGTGAACCCCCTCCGCTCGATGCGCTGTACAGTCCGCAACTGTTACCCTTTGGGATAGTGATTTCATCTACTGCAAACCCCCTCTCGTATAGCTCTGAAACGTCTACTTTTGCCATAAAGGTTAAGAGGTTTGCAGGGGATATGGAGTTTGATACTTCGGTGGCGAAACTATCATAGCTTACCAACTCATTACCATCACGCTCCGCAAGGTCGGGGAACTCACCCACACACTCTATATCCTCGCTCTCGAAAAGTTCCTTTACTCGCTTGGGATTGAGATTGAGTGCATCTACCATATTGCCAAAGTAGCTCTCTTTATATGAGTAGCTCCCCTCGAAGTGGTGAGAGTTGATACAGTCGTAGTTGCTGTGTAGCTCAACTCTAATGGGTAGAGTATCGGTGTAACCAA
>MDSP01000015.1_pt1 | contig 42899 bp, 35 predicted proteins | sample 1005811 | NCBI WGS metagenome assembly MDSP01 (sample SAMN05526596, study PRJNA338239) | gut metagenome | isolation source: stomach gut content | host: Naso elegans | place: Saudi Arabia: Red Sea | collected 2011-04
GTAAACCTTTGATGTTATCTCCAGTTTTTCCCCCACTCCACACCGTACGTGAGACTTTCACCTCATACGGCGTTCCAACAAATTTATTTACTTCTTTGAATACCTAAGTTTCCTGCTTGTTTTCTTAAAGAGTTTATGCTTTTTCTAAGCTTTTGACTCTTTAGAACTTTACAGTGCAAAGTCGATACCTCCCTTTATGGGATTAATCTCTATTAGTCATACAAGAACCTTTGACTTACTTAGTTTTCAAATTATTATTTCTCTGTAAATAAATCTGTCTTGGGTCTTTCCCTTCACCACTTATTATCATGGTTTCTCTTTCTATGCGTCACCATAGAGGTTGTCGGTACTCTAACCCTACTCTCACTAAGATAAAATCTATTTCGTACATTAAATGTACTTATAAGATACCACTTCATAGAGGGTAATCTCTCCATGTCCTTAGCTTTCCACGTTCCGATATATCTATCTGTGCATATGAATTTAGGTTTCTCCTTTGAGCCTGTTAGTTTGATATCGCCTTTAACGATATAAGGTTTTTCATAAAGATTAATTTTACTCAACCTCGCTAACCCACACTGTGTGTGTATATACATTTCTATATATTGAACGTTTAGACCCGTACATTCGGAGTTTCGTCAGAGATGTTTAATCTCATTCTAACCATGTTCATTTTATAGACTTCCGACCTATCATATACAGCCACGGACTAGGTGACCTTTCGTTTGTTGCTTAGTTTACGGTATATTTCAGCCGACTTCACCGAGCTTCGTACATTTAGTTTTTACCAATTTCGATGCACGTCGGAGTATTAAAGGGAGCGTTTCGGGGCGTTACTCCGTCATTACACTCCTCGATATATCAGTTATAGACCTTCTTTTAATGACTGAAGTTCTTAGTTAACTTTTCATTAACTAACGTGTCGCACATACTTCGTCCTCATCATCAAAACTGTGTCCGTGGTCGTGGTGGTCGATATCAGTACTTGGTTTTTCTAGTCCATCAATAGTAATATTATTTTTTTCTGCATAGTCCCATAATGCTGCTTGAACAGACTCTTCAGCAAGAAGTGAACAGTGAACTTTGGCACTTGGTAGCCCATCTAAAGCTTCCATTACAGATTTGTTAGTTACCTGTAGAGCTTCTTCAATAGTTTTTCCAATTACTAATTCAGTAGCCATTGAACTTGTAGCTACAGCTGCTCCACAGCCAAAAGTTTTAAATTTTGCATCAACAATTTTTTCATCTTCAATTTGAAGATAAACTTTCATAATATCACCACATTTAGCGTTTCCAACTGTTCCAACGCCACTTGCATCATCAATTTCTCCCACATTTCTTGGGTTCATAAAATGGTCCATAACTTTTTCACTATACATATTTTCACCTCTTAATATTTTGAATTAGTGTCTTCTTTTATTTAAATAATCTTCGTATAACGGCGACATATCTCTCATACGTTTAACGATTGCAGGCAATTTTTCAAGCACAGTTTCTACTTCTTTTTTTGTAGAAGCTTCGCCTAATGTCAAACGAATTGAACCGTGAGCTTTTTCATGTGGCAGCCCAATACTCAAAAGTACGTGTGATGGGTCAAGAGAACCAGAGGTACAAGCTGAACCACTAGATGCCGCAATTCCTTGCATATCAAGCAACAATAATAACGACTCACCTTCCACAAATTCAAAACTAATATTCACATTATTAGCTAATCTTTTTGTGGGGTGTCCGTTTAATTTTGCATGAGGAATAGATTTTAAAATTCCTTCTATTAGCATTTCTCTTAATGAAGTAATATATTCAACTTTCTTATCAATATTTGCATGAGTAAGCTCCATAGCCTTTGCAAGCCCAATAATTCCAGCTACATTTTCCGTTCCTCCACGTCGCCCTCTCTCTTGAGCACCTCCATGGATTAAAGGAGCAATTCTTATACCACGGCGAACGTATAGTACTCCAATGCCTTTTGGCCCATTGATTTTATGAGCTGTTAAAGAAAGCATATCAATATTTTGTTCTGCCACATCAATTTTAACTTGCCCAATTGCTTGAACAGCGTCTGTATGAAAAATGATTTTATGTTCTTTGGCAACTTTTCCAATCTCTTCAACTGGCATAATAGTTCCAATTTCATTATTAGCATACATTATTGAAATTAAAATTGTTGTTGGTTTAATTGCATTTTTTAAGTCGTCGATATTGATACTTCCATACTCATCAACATCAAGATAAGTTACTTCATAGCCATTCTTTTCTAAATATTCACACGTGTGTAAAACTGCATGATGCTCAATTTTACTAGTAATAATATGGTTTCCTTTATGTTTATTAATTTCAGCAATTCCTTTAATTGCCCAGTTATCAGCCTCAGTTCCTCCACTTGTAAAGTAGATTTCATTTGCCTTAGCACCAATATATTTTGCAATTTCTTCACGGGCATCATCAATAGCTTTTTTATTAATTTGTGCAATTTGATAAATACTTGATGGATTGCCAAAGTTCTCTGTAAAATAAGGCATCATTGCATCAATAACTTCTTTTTTCATAGGTGTTGTTGCTGCATAATCAAAATAAATTCTTTCCATATTTATTACTCCTTCATATTTATAAATATATATTTTTTTCGTCTGACTCTAGTGTATATTGTAATTCATAGTCATTAATTAATTGTTGCAATGTAATATTATCCACTACTTCGTTTATACTATCTCGTAGTTTCTCCCAAACTGTTTTGGTGCTACATTTGCCTCCTCCACAATGGGATAAGCAGTCGTAGTCTTTTGCTAAATCACACGTACAATCAGTAGGTGCTAATGAGCCTTCTAAAGCTCTAAGTATATTTCCAACACTAATTTCTTCTGGTGAAGCTCCTAATAAATATCCACCCTGGGCCCCTCTAACACTTTTTACTAACTGGTGTTTTTTTAATTTTGCAATAAGTTGTTCTAGGTAACTTTCTGAGATTTGCAATCTGTCTGAAATACTTTTTAAAGAGACCTGTTTATCTTTTGCATGGACACCCAAATCAACCATTAATCTTAATCCATATCTTCCTTTTGTAGATAATTTCATTCATTACGCTCCAATCCCTAGTTATTTTGTAGGAATTACACCTTCAGAATATCACTATATATTTGCTTTGTCAACACAGAACGAGCAAAAACTTCAAAAAAAGTAGGTATACCCCTGTCAGATATACCATTTTGATAGACATTATTGTTGTTTAATTAGTTGCTTCATCTCATCTAATGTATAAAATGGTGTCTTACTTTTCATAATAAAATGGCAGTTGTGACAAATCGGAACTAAATCTTCTTCAGGATTAATTTTGGATAAATCACAATTATTTTTGTTATTTTTAATTTTTAAATTGTGTACATCTATTAATTTATCAAATTTTTCTCCATAAGTGTATCCATAATCAATACCACAAACTTCACAAATTGCTCCATAATAATCTAAGCATTGTTCCTTTAATTCTTTCCACTTATTTTCTGTTGCGTTCATATCTTCTACTTTTGCTTCAGGTTCTTTAGTTGTGGCACTTTGTTTTTCTAAAATAGTTGATGGAGTTTCTGCTACAACCTTTGATTTTTCAGCAATAGGAGCAGTTTTTTCAATTACTTTTTCTTTAATAATTGGTTCAACTTTTTTATCAACTACTGGAGTAATATTTTCTTTAATAATTGGTTCAACTTTTTTATCAATTACTGGAGTAACTTTTTCTTTAATAATTGGTTCAACTTTTTTATCAATTACTGAAGTAACTTTTTCTTTAATAATTGGTTCAACATTGTTTTCAACTACTGGTGTAACTACTTTTGGAGAAGGCTCTTCAACTTCGATTGGCTCATCAAATAGACCATTTAACAAAATTTCTAGTTGTTCTTCTTGAGATAAATTTTTATCGATACGTGGTCTTTTTGGAGGCTCATTTTCAGTTATATTAGTTTGTAAATGTTCATCAACTTCTGGTTGAATGTGTTCAACAATAGTGGCTGGAGTAACTTCTTTAGTTAATCCTTCTTTTACTGAAATTAATTCATTTATATGCTTTGCTTGATTGGCAATAATTTCTTTATTCATATTAATTGAAACATCAGAAATATCAATTTTGTTGTTATCTACACAATTTTTAATAGCAGCAAAAAGTTTTGGAGCTAACGAAAGTTCAAAACTTTGGTTACTTTCAAACCACCCTACACAAATTACATTCCACCATAACATTTCACCTTTAGAAGATTTTGGAATTTCAATTTTTGTATTCATTTTAATTCTTTTACCCAAAGACATAATTACTTCTTTGTAAGGATACTTAGTTGAATAGCCTTCTTCACCACACAAATCAGTATTACGAATAGCTCTACCCCCAGCTAAATACATTCTCAATAACATATCTTGGTTTTTTGCAGTAAATATTTTTTGGTTCAAAAATAATTCTGACCATTCCTCAACAGAAATATTTACTTCAGTAATATGATAATTGTGCGAAGGTAAAACTTTTTCTGGTTCTTTTTTTGGTTCATTTGGAATTTCCAAAGTAGTAATATTTTGAGTTTTCAAAAATGAGCCTGGAGTAATATCAATTTCTTTTGGTTTTGGTGGTTCTACAATAATATGAGGTGCATAATTGTAATCATTTAAGCGGTTTTCACAAAAAGATACAATTTCTTCAGGAAAAATATTTCTAAATTTTTCATCGGTAATTAATGCTTCGACTGTTAAATCTAAACGTTGTGCTTCCCATAAAACACCAAAATCTACTGTGTTTGCGTCTGTCCCAATGTATTTTATAACTGCTTCATATCCTCCATACTTATTAATTTGCGTTAATAATGTAGGGCATTTATACTTTACATCTTTAATAATACATTTGTAAGTGTCAATAATTTCTTTGTCAAATAGCTGTTTTAGGTTTTGTTTACTAGTTTCTATCATGTGTTCTCCTTAATAAGTTAATAACTATTTTTAGAATTATATGAGGCAGGCAAAGTAGCTATTCTTAGTGTAACTAAATTGCCTAAAATTATACTAATTAAACCTCAATCCATTCATTAATATTGTAAAGATATATATACTTTTGCTTTACGCCCTTTTTTAAGATACTTGCCAAAGCTTGAGCATAATATTCAAGTTGAATGCAATATTGTAATTTTATTTTTTCAATGCTTGCATTTTTATTATTCAAATCAACTCTATCAGTCTTATAATCTATAATGATAATTTCATCATTCTCAATAAATCCAGCATCAATAATACCTTGTAAAATCAAGTGTTCCTCTTTACAATTTTCATAAATTTCATTTGCATTTATTAAATAGATAAACGATTTTTCCTTAAATGCAAATTGTGAATTTTTCATTCTAATTATAGGCTCTGAATTTGAAAATTTTTCCAAAATATCATAGTCGATTAAGTTTAAAGTATCTGGGTGGAGTTTTCCAATTTGCACCAATCTTTCAACCTCAGTTTTAATAGTTTCTGCTGTACAAAATTGTAAATAATCCAATTGTTCAAATACGTTATGAATTATTGTCCCTCGCAAAGCACCCTTAATTGTTGTAACTTCTTCTTTTTGCAAAAATTTTGGAATAGGTTTTGTATCACTTTCTTCCTTATTAATAGCTTCATCAACTTTAGTTAAATCACCTACATTATTTTCAAAAATATTAGATAGAAGTTCTTTTTTGAGTGCTGTTACAGAAGTTTTATGTGGCAAAAGGGTAGCTCCTTCAAAATTGTATTCAGCATTTAACTTCGCAAAAATTCGAGTTCTCTCTTCTTCTGTACTAAAAATCTCTTCTGGATTTTGTTCTAATAATTTTTGTGCATTTTCTCTAAAGTTATCCGAATTTTCATGAGTATTATAGGCTAACATTTTTGGTGAAGTAAATTCCAAATGCCAATTTCCTTTAATACTAAAATTTGGTTTATCGTATTCAATACCAATGTTTTGAATGGTTTGATGAATATTAGAACTTGCCAGCATACTCATACCAATCCAATTTAAATAACAATTAGCTTTTTTTACATTAAATGCTGAAATTGCGCCTTCTTCTCGTGTAGCAAGTTGCACCCATTTTGCAATAGTTTTTTCCTGATTGCCTTTGATAACGCCTGTAATAAACAACTTTTCCTTGGCACGAGTTAACGCTACATATAATATGCGTAACTCCTCAGAAATGTTCTCATTTAGCAGTTGGTTTTTTATCGCAATAAATGGTAAAGTTTCATAAACTATATGTTCTTCTACATCAAAAAATTTAGCTCCAATTCCTAATTTATTATGAAGTAAAACTTTTTCTCGTAAATCTTGTTTATTAAATTGAGTATGCGTTTGGCTTACAAAAACTATAGGAAATTCGAGACCTTTGCTTTTGTGAATAGTCATAATTTGTACGGCATTTTCATGGTCACCAACAACTTTTGCTTGTTCTAGTTTACTATTGTTTAGTTTTAATCTGCTCAAATAATATACAAAATAAAATAATCCTGCATGAGAATTTTCTTCATAATCTTTTGCATACTGCTTCAAAAGTCGTAAGTTAGCTTGGCGACGAGTTCCCCCTTCTAACGTTCCAACATAATTGTAGTAACCAGTTTCTGTATAAATTCTATTTAGCAATTCTTCAACTGTAACTGTTGATTGCATATATCTAAATTTATCCAGCATATCTAAAAATGATTGTATAACTTGTATATTATTCTGCTCCTGATAAAACTTCATAGAATGATAAAATTTAACATCTGGGTTAAAGTTTCTAATATTCAATAATTCATCAAAACTAAGCCCTACAATAGGTGAGCGAAGCACTGCAATTAAAGGAATATCTTGCAATGGATTATCTATAATTTGAAGCATACTCATAAGAATTTGAACTTCGATAGCCTCAAAAAATGGAGCATTAACTTCTGCATACGCAGTAATTTTGTATTGGCTCAAAACTTCTTCAAATATTGAAGCTGCTTTTTTTGAGCGCAACAAAATAACAATGTCTTTTGGTTCAACATTTCTACAAGAAGGATTGCCTTCGTTATCTTTGCAAAAAATCTTTTGTGGGTTAGCGCATTTTTCAGTTAAAGCTTTAATTTTTCTAGCAACCATATGAGCTTCTAGTTCAATGTTACTAAGCTCTTCTAGTTCAGTTTCTTCTTCATTTTCAGATTGTTTTACATTTTCCATCAACAATACTTCAATTTTATCCGATAATAAATTTTTCTCTTTAGCCTCTAATAAATCTTCTGTCATTTCATAAGTAAATAGATGCTTTTCGTAGAAGTTTCCTACTTTTAATTTGGCTTTATCATCATAAGTTAAATCACCAACTTCTTTACTCATTAGTTGATTGAAGACATCATTTGTAGCATTTAAAACTATATCTCGGCTTCTAAAATTTTCTGATAAATCAATAACTACATTTTGGCTAGCAGGAATTTCAGGCTTATCATCAACAATATTTATTTTGTCCCAACTTTCGTATTTGCCAGCAAAAATTTGAGGATTTGCCAACCTAAATCGGTAAATACTTTGTTTCATATCTCCAACCATAAATTGAGTTGGCCCATGAGATGTGGCATTGGCAATTGCTCCTAAAATAACTTCTTGTACATTATTACTATCTTGATATTCATCTATATAGATTTCTTTGTAATAAAGTGATAATTCTTTGGCGACATCTGTAAAAATAATATCTCCAGTTTCTTCATCTTTACCTAGGAGCAATTTTATAGCAAAATGTTCCAAATCATTAAAATCTACAATACCTTTTAGCCGTTTTGCTTGAGAATATTCAATTTCAAATTGCTTAACCAAATTTACAACTTCTGCTATTAAGCTTCCAGATTGTGTAGTTTTTTCGATTAAGATTTCATCAAGAAACTTATTTAATAACGTTTTTAAATTTTCGATGCCCTTTTTAACGGTATCACGTATTCCTTTAGCTAAAGTTTTTAAGTGAGGGTCACAATCTTTTTTGGTACGCTTTAAAGTCTGAAGTTGTATAGTTTGAAATCCTTGAGCAATAGTTTCTAAAGTAGATAAATCAACACTTTCTAAAGCTGATTTATCGCTTTTTATTGTTTCTAAATATCCTTCTGGACCACTAGGTTGAACACAAATTAAAGCCCCTTCATTGCATAATTGTATCAAATTTTTAATCTCTGAGTTAACTTGTCCAAGAATAATCTCATTATATGGTTCAAAATTAGATTGCTGTAATAAATCTACTTTTTCATCAAGCCAAGTAAGAGGGGCAACTGTACTTCGTGTATAAGTGTAAATTTTTAGAATTAAGTTTACCAAATCTTTCAAACTATTTGTACTGGCATAAACTTTTGCGACTTCCAAAAATTTTTCTTGGACTTCATTATCTTCATTATCCATAGCTTTTTCAATAACTTTTTCAGCACATTCAATCTGAATTAAAGAAAGTTCGGCCTCTTTTCCCATATGAATATTAGGGTCTACATCTAATTGATTAAAATAAGTTTTAATTAATTTTAGGCAAAAAGAATGAATAGTAGAAATAGAAGCTTTAGGCAAAATATTCAATTGTTGCTCTAAATATGAAATTTGCTTCTTGTTTAATGTTTTATCGGTATCTTTAGCCTGTGTAATTTCATGAGCAATTCGTTCTTTCATTTCAGCTGCGGCTGAATTTGTAAAGGTAACAACTAAAAAACGGTCAATTTCAATAGGATTTTCTTCCTCATTTCCCAAAATTCTTTTGAAAACTCGTTCAGTTAATACTGAAGTTTTTCCAGAGCCTGCTGCTGCTGAAACTAGCACGTTTTTATCCCTAATATCAATAGCGATTTGTTGGCTTGGTGTACGCTTAATTTGTTTATTGCTCATCATTTTCTCCTTTCGTATAACTTTCGATTTCTTCCCAAATTTCATGTTCTGATAATTTTGGTAAAATTTGTGCTTTGTTGTTTTTATCGTTAACATCAAATTGACAAATTGTAGGGTATTTGCAATATGTGCAAGGTGATTTATCGCCCAATTGACAAGGGTTTGCACTAATTTCTCCATCTAAAATAGACTGGCTTAATTCTTTAATTTTATCTGTAACATACGTTCTCAAATTATCAAATTGTTCCTCAGTAGCAATTTTAGAAAATGCTGTCCAACCATCTTTTTTTGCTTTAACTGGAATAATTGTGCCTGTAATTTCTTCATCAAAAGCTTTTACAACTTCTTGATTATCAACAGTTAGACCCGATAATTTATAGGCATCTAAATTAGCTTTTTGTAATGTTTGTGAAGTTTTGCCTTGTTCATATGAGGCATAATTAGTTTTTAGACGGAAGTAAAACATTCCTGCTGGATTTGTATCAGGTGTGTTTTTTAAATAGGCATCTAAATATAACAGTAATTGAAATTGTAAACCATAAAATAACTCCAATAATTCAAAAGAAGTTTTTCCTGATTTATAATCAATAATTTTTATATAGTTCTTATTATCATCTTCAGATATATAAATATCAATTCTATCAATTTTGCCTTCTAATTTAATTGTATGCTCGTTGTCAAGTTGTATTATAATTGGGGGCATTACACTTCCAAATTTACCTGTATTTTCAATGCCTTCCTTAAAAGACAGCTCATAATTTTGAGGTTGGAATTTACCTTCTTCAAGATGATAAGTTAGTGCGTTAATAGCTCTTTTGCACATATTTTGAATTTGATTGGTCATATGCTTTAGGCGACCCCCTTCAATATGTTGGCTATTATATTTAGCAATACTTTTATCAATAGCATTTAGCAAACATTGTTCCTGTTCTGTTTTATTAACCGTAGTCCATTCTTTGTGTATTTTGTCCAATTCTTTAGGGTATTCCTCCAAAACATTGTGAAAAATTGTTCCAACATCTGATGTACTCCACTCAAAAATTTCTCTATCTTTAGCTTTTAGATTGTATTCTATAAAATAATTACAGGCACATTTGCGAAATTTTTCAAGTTTAGATACGTTTGTAACAATTTCTTTGGAGTGTAATGTTTTTGAAGTAGCTGGTAGTAATTTATTTTGTTTGTTAGAGTATAATAAATTTTGGATTAGTAATGTAGCTTTATTTTTCCAGTTTTCATTTGTTAAATACCAACTTAAAATATCTCTCCATTGTGTATCTTGACTTTGATTTTCTAAAAAATGTTTTATCGGTAAACTTAGTTTGTTCAAAGTGGACTGGGGAGTAAATAATAATTCTTCGCTATATTTATCTTCCAGTTCAAACATTTGGTTAAAATTAATAAAAAGTGGAGATGGTTTTAAGGGTTTGCCGTCTTCTTCCATACTAATAGCACTAATTATAATTTTATTTTTAGCTCGAGTAAGTGCAGTATAAATTAAAAATTCATTGCTAAAAAGTTGATTGCCTATAAAAGCTTCATAAAAATTAGTTGTTTTAGCCTCATTATTTTGGCAAATTTCCCGTAAAGATACATAGTCCATTTCTGAAAATAATGTTGGAGATTGAGAGTGTTTTGGTAAAATTCCATCATTCATTCCTAAAATAAAAATAATTTTTAGTTGAGGTAATTTGGTTCTTTCTACTTCTCCAATAATTATTTGGTCGTATGAAGGTGGGATAATTCCCATTTTAATGTAGGTAAAACTTATTTTTAGAATTTGTTTATAGGCTGTAAGGGTTACTTGTTCATCACCCAAAGTTTCTACTAATCGGTCAATTACCTCTATAACTTGGCTATAAATTTGCTCATTTTCAATTTGTAAACTTAAATTATTTTGCTCTTTATAATACTCCACTGTTTTTTGAACACTAGTGTAAGCATCTATCTTTTTTAAAAAGGCATATACAATTCGAGTCATATGAAAAACGGAAATTTTAGATGTTGAACCATCAGACTTAATTGCATTTTCCACAAGTTTAATTAAATTCCAAAAACGAACTCTAGTATCATTTAAAAGGTCTAAATCCCAGTCTTTTTCACCATAAGTCCATTCATTTTCCCATCTATTCCTAAATCTTATACCATAGGCCAAAAGATAATTATCTAGGTAGTCAATTTCATCTTGGGTGAATGGAAGCATTTGTGTTTTGAGTAGAGCCATTACAGAAGGATAGCTCCAGCCAGTCGTTACAACATCAAGCAAACTTATAATTACGCTAACTAGATTATTAGTTTGAACATCTCTTTTCATATCCAAAAAATATGGGATATTATATTCTTCAAAGACACTACCAATATATGGTTGATATCTATTTATATCACCAACTAAAATTGCAATTTCATTATAACGGTAGTTTTGTTCAAAAATATAGTGATGAATTTGTTGGGCTACTTTTTCAATTTCTATAGCGATTGTAGGGTAAATATTTAGTTTAACATTATCACTTTTTGTTGGAGTTTCTTCCTTATTAATAGTAAGATAATATTTGTGCAATTTCCATACATCTGGATTTACGTTACGTTGTTCGTTTTCACAAAGATGGATATTGAAATTTGATTGATTGTTGATATTTTGCAACTTGTGCAAAGTTTTTATACTACTATAAAAAAGATTATTTTGCTTAATTTCTTCATCTTGTGTATATATTTTATCCATAGGCAAAGTAATAGTTAACATTTCAGCTTGTAAATTAAGTTGGTTTATTACTTGAAATTGGCCTTCTGTAAATCCAAAAAATCCATCAATCCAAATTTTTGTATTTTTAAATTGAGGGTCTTGAGCTAGTTGTTTAGCTAACAATATTACACTGCCTTCTAATGTTAAAAATTTATTTTCTACGTAATCATTAAACCAGCCGTAAATTTTATCTAAATCCTGCAACTTGATATTAAGTATAGAACTATCGTTTTCTTCTTTTTTGAGAAATGTTAATAATTCTTGCCCAACTCCATTTTGCTCACAAATCGTAATAAGACGATTGATATGTTCTACAAACCCTTCTTGATTATAACTTTTTCCATAAAAATCAAGCTTTTTTTTATGTTGTTCAAGCAACTTTTTTATAATCATCATACGTTCCAAATCATCAATAATTGGAAATTTTGACAGGTTGTTATTAATTGATATATGTTGAACTAAATTTTTAAAACTTATTACTTCTACTGAAAATAGCCCTGGGTATAACTTATTTGCTAGTTCTCGTTGTGTTTGTAAATTAAATTGTTCAGGCACTATAACTATCAATCGTTGAAAGGGATTGATTTTAAGGCAATCTTTTATCATCTCATAACAATGATGTGTTTTTCCACTGCCTAACTCTCCTATAATTATTTCCATATTTTACCACTCCTAAACTCTACAAAAAAAGCTAACTTTATCAGTTAGCTCAGTAAAAATTGCAATGTGATTTCTATCATTTCTTCTTGCTGTGCTATTACATCAATTGTGGCTTCATTATCTCCACTTTGTTCTCCATACATTCCAAATTGAGCATGATTTGCTCCTTCTATCATATGAAAAACTGCATTTTCAGGAAAATTATCACGGCTTTGCTCAATTTCATCAATAGTTGAAAGTCCGTCTAACTCTCCATAAATACTCAATACTTTTAAGTTGGAATTAGTTAAATCAACGGTTTCCATAGGATATGAAGCAAGCATGATTAATCCTTTAACTAAGTCTATATTTTCACTAGCGAATAAACTTGCTGCAACTCCACCCATAGAATGTCCTGCTACGTACCAATTTTCTATTTCAGGATACTGTTGTATAATTTTGTTTGATATGTTAATATCCAAAATTGCTAAATTTAAATTAAGGTTTGGAATTACTACTAAATATCCTTCTTGTGCTAAGGCGTTGGCATAATATCCGTAGGCCAACGGTTCAACTAATGCTCCACTATAAAAAATAATTCCAGTCTTTGCGTTTGGTGTTTCTGGGGCAAAAACTATATTTTTATTTTCATTTGAATAGGATAATTCTGATAAGTTAGTATTTGGTTTATAAGTTTGGAATGTTACAAGTATAAACCCTACTATAAATACAGTTATAATTCCAAACATACTCTTTAAAGTTTGTTTTAACATTCCTTTGCGCATACATACCTCTAATATATTATACCTAAAGCTTTATTTTGTATTTTCATAAAATAATTTAATTCGTAAATTGTTTGCGGGTTAGTTTCAAATACACAAAATTGTGGATTTATTACCTCTACAATTTCTTTTGCTATAGGGTGGTCAAAAGGTTGATGAGGGTCTAATTTATTTACGTGTTCCATCAAAATTTTGTGTTTTAACTTTTTATCTGTGGTAGATTGATATTTTTCTAGTTTGTATAAATGATTTTGCTTCATATAGTGCTTTGGTAAAGTTTTATTTAGATGAACTCCATAAATATAGGGTTTTATTTCTCCCAAATTGTTAACAACTTTTGATATATAGTCAAAACATTTTTTTTCGTTATCAATTTGTGGATTGGTCAAAGTCAAGTGAGATATATCTATAACAAAACCGATATTTTTGTACTTAACTCCACTAAGTATCTTCTCACAAATTGACTTATTCAAATACGTAAGTCCTGGCCACCACAAATTTTCAAATAACAATAATGGACCATTTTCATTGTGAGGAAATGCTAAATTTATGAGTTCGATAGTTGCATCAACTACTTCTTCATCGGAATAATCAAATTTCCATGTAAAGGAGTCTTCTGGGCGAATGTGGGATATGTGAAAAACCATATACTCAGCCTGTAGAGTTTTTGCTCTTTCGTACTGAAGTTGATATTTTTCAACTATAATATTTTTGTTGAGTCCTCCATAATAATTGATTACATCATTATCATCACCAATGTATTTTTCAACTAGAAGTTTATTTTCTTTCCAAAATTCTAACCACATTGGATAAAAGTTAAGGTGAATTCCTGTTATCAAATCAGGATTGATATTTTGTAGAGGATAATCTAAAGTTAGCCCAAGCTCTACACCGTCAAGCTGATGTTTTTCTAAAAAATCTTTTATTAATTGCCAATCATTTTTAAACCATGTTAAATATTTTTTCGTTGTTGAAAGATGCATTAATTTCTGCATGTAAAATCCTTTAGCCTTTTAAATTATAATTTTCTTGTGGAACTGCTTGCTTAATAATTGTGCGTAACAGTTCGATTTGCTCATTTTCCATACAATCTTTTGGAATAATTTGAGCTTGTACAGCGTCTACAAAAAATCTAAAATCTTTATTTGTTTCTTTGATTATGCTGTAAGTTTGCCAAGATACAATATCACTCATTTCTCCTACTTCTAAAGATATTTTATCTGTAAAGAAATTATATTTAGAAGGAGCTGAAAAAATAGGCATTTGCATTTGCATTAGTGTTATTTGCCAAACTTTCATAGGTGTTCCACATAGTGCTAAAGCAGTAAGTATAATCCACAAAATATTATGCGATAAAAATACACCTAGTGAAGAAGTGTTTATAGTCCATTGATATGCCACGTATCCCAACAATGCACACCCCATTAAAAATGTGAGTTTGCTAAATTTTGAGCGATAAGCAACCCATAGATTATAACGCATAACGTCTTTGATTTTTAATTTGACAGTTACTTCTACATTTTGCATTCTAATCTCCTTTTCTAGTTTAGTATGGTGCTTTGTAATTATACCATTATTCTTTTAAAAATACTACTTCTATTCACAGTTTATTAACAAAAAATGCGTATTTTTTTATTTATACTCCATAAATTTCCATTATTAATGTCGAATGATAGAGTTATAAAAATTTATTTTTTTATTTGAATGTGTATAAAAGCATAAAAAAAAGGCTAACCTCTAGATAAGAAGTTAACCTTTTTTTAATTATAATTAGTTGTTAAGGTTGAAGAATGAACCTAATCCTAAGAATTCAGCTACTTCTCCTAATTCCTCTTCAATTCTTAATAATTGGTTGTATTTAGCAGTTCTATCAGAACGAGCAGGAGCTCCAGTTTTGATTTGACCAGCGTTTACAGCAACTACGATATCAGCGATAGTGTTGTCTTCTGACTCTCCAGAACGGTGAGAAACAACTGCTGTGTATCCAGCTCTGTTTGCCATTTGCATAGCATCAAATGTTTCAGTAAGTGTACCAATTTGGTTAACTTTGATAAGGATTGAGTTACCAACTCCATTTTGGATACCTTTTTGTAAGAATTTAGTGTTAGTAACGAATAAATCATCACCTACTAATTGGATACGGCTTCCTAAACGGTCAGTAAGTTGTTTCCATCCGTCCCAGTCATTTTCATCAAGACCATCTTCAATAGAGATGATTGGGAATTTGTTTACTAGGTTTTCGTAGTAGTCAACCATTTCAGATGAAGTACGAACGATAGTTTCACCTTTCATTTTGCTTTCTCCAGCAAAGTGATATTTTCCATCAGCTTTGTCGAATAACTCAGATGCAGCAACATCAAGACCAATTCTCATGTTTTCTCCAGCTTTGTATCCAGCAGTTTCGATAGCTTCAACGATAAGTTCTAATACTTCTTCAGCTGTAGCAAGGTCAGGAGCAAATCCACCCTCATCACCTACACCTGTAGCAAGGTTTCTTTTTGTTAATACTGATTTTAAAGTGTGGTAAACTTCAGCACACATTCTTAAAGCTTCTTTGAAACTTTCAGCACCAACTGGTAAAATCATGAATTCTTGAATATCTACAGTGTTATCAGCGTGAGCTCCACCGTTTAAGATGTTCATCATTGGAACTGGTAAGTGTTTCGCATTAATTCCACCAAGGTATTGGTAAAGTGGCATACGAAGTGCTTCAGCAGCAGCTTTAGCTACAGCAATTGAAACTCCAAGAATTGCATTTGCTCCAAGTTTAGATTTGTTTGGTGTACCATCTAAGTCAATAAGAAGTTTGTCGATTGCAGTTTGGTCGATTGCATTCATACCAATTACTTCTTTAGCAATAACTTCGTTTACGTTTGCAACAGCTTTTTCTACACCTTTTCCAAGGTATCTTGAAGAATCACCATCACGTAATTCTACTGCTTCGTGTTCTCCTGTTGATGCTCCAGATGGAACGATTGCACGTCCAACATAATCTCCCTCAACTACAACCTCAACTTCGATAGTTGGGTTAGCACGTGAGTCAAGTACCTCTCTTGCAAATACGTCTAAGATTTCTACATAACCTTTCATCATTAAACTCCTTCCGATTTTTCCATTAAATTTTTTTGTAAGTTGAACCTCATACAATCCTATAATTGCACGTTTCTTTTGTTACCGCCAGAAATTCCTGCTTCATCGACTTTATGTATTTCATCTCCACAGGCGTATATTTGGATAGGCTCTGCCCTATAAGATTTAATTTAGCAAGGGGATATACCCCAAGCTAAGATTATTTTTGAAGTAAAGTTTCACCAGTCATTTCAGCAGGTACATCAACTTCCATCATATCAAGTAATGTTGGAGCGATATCTGCAAGTTTTCCATTTTCTTTTAATGTAACTCCATCATTGTAGTTAACTAAAACAAATGGTACTGGATTGATTGTGTGAGCTGTAAATGGTTGGTTAGTTTCTAAATCTACCATTACCTCTGCGTTTCCGTGGTCAGCTGTAATAATTCCGTTTCCATCTACTTCTTCTAATGCAGTAATTACTTGGTTTACAGCTGTATCAACTGCTTCAATAGCTTTAATTGCTGCATTTAAATCACCAGTGTGTCCAACCATATCTGGGTTTGCAAAGTTTGAAATAATTAGGTCATATCCACCATTACGGATAGCATCTTCTAATTTATCAGCTACTTCAAAAACGCTCATTTCTGGTTGTAAATCGTAAGTTGCAACTTTTGGAGAAGATACAAGTACACGTTCTTCGTTAGTGTTTGGCTCTTCAACCCCACCATTAAAGAAGAATGTAACGTGTGCATATTTCTCAGTTTCTGCAATACGTAATTGTTTTTTTCCTTTGCTTGCTAAATACTCACCTAAAGTGTTAGTAAGCGTTTGAGGTTGGAATGCAACTTCTTTATTTGGAATAGTTACATCGTATTGAGTAAGTGCTACAAAATTTGTAGTTACATAGTTACGAGTAAATTCAGCAAATTCAGGATCAACGATTGCACGAGTAATTTCTCTTGCTCTATCTGGTCTGAAGTTGAAGAATACTACGCTATCCCCTTCAGTAATTGTTGCTACTGCATTTCCATCTTTTTGAATTACAGTAGGTAATACGAATTCATCGTAAGTTTCTTTTGCATAGTTTTCAGTCATTGCTTCTACTGCATTTGTAGCAGTTTCACCTTGACCATTTAATAATGCATTGTATGCAAGTTCAACTCTTTCCCATCTGTTATCACGGTCCATTGCATAGTAACGCCCTGATAATGAAGCGATTTCTCCAACACCGATTTCATCAAGTTTAGCTTGTAATTGCTCAACAAAACCTTTTCCTGATGCTGGAGGTGTGTCACGTCCATCTAAGAATGCGTGTACATATACTTTTGTAAGACCTACTTTTTTAGCCATTTCGATTAATCCATAAAGGTGGTCGATGTGACTATGAACTCCACCATCAGATAAAAGACCCATAAAGTGTAGAGCTTTATCTTCAGATTTTGCTTTTTCCATAGCATCTTTAAGCGCTTTATTTTCTAAGATTTCACCATCTTGGATAGCTTTTGTAATACGAGTAAGCTCTTGGTAAACGATACGTCCAGCACCAATATTTAAGTGTCCAACTTCTGAATTACCCATTTGTCCAGCTGGTAACCCAACTTCCATACCACTTGCAAATCCTTGCACTGTAGGATATTTTTTCATAAGAGCATCAATATGTGGTTTTTTTGCTAAAGCGATTGCATTAGCTTCTTCATTTTTGTTAATTCCAAATCCATCTAAAATTAATAATAAAGTAGTTTTTTTCATATCTTCAGCCTCTTATTTGTAGTTAACGATATCAGCGAAACCTTCTGTAAGGCTTGCTCCACCAACTAATCCACCATCAATGTTACCCATGTTAAATAATTCGTTTGCATTAGCTCCATTTACAGAACCACCGTATTGGATACGAATTACATCAGCAGTTTCTTGTCCATAAACATCAGCAAGTACTTCTCTGATTGCTTTACAAACTTCTTCAGCTTGCTCAGATGTAGCAGTTTTTCCAGTTCCGATTGCCCAAACTGGCTCATAAGCGATTACTACTTTTTTAGCATCTTCTGCAGATACATCTTTAAGTGCAATTTTAGTTTGAAGGCTAACTAATTCGATAGTTACATTTTGCTCTCTATCTTCTAAAGTTTCTCCAACACATACAATTGGAACTAATCCAGCTTCTAAAGCTTTGATAGTTTTTTGGTTTACAGTTACATCAGTTTCTGCAAAGTATTGTCTTCTTTCAGAGTGTCCTAAAACTACGTATTTTACTCCTAATTCTGCTAACATAGAAGCAGAAGTTTCTCCAGTGAACGCTCCATTAGCTTCAAAGTGCATATTTTGTGCTCCAACTCCGATGTTTGTTCCTTTAGTTGCTTCTACAACTGCTGATAAACAAACAATTGATGGACATACTACAACTTCAACATTATCAGTATCAATGCTTCCTTTTAAAGTGTTGATAAGTTCAACAGCCTCTTTTGGAGTTTTGTTCATTTTCCAGTTTCCAGCAATAATTTTTTTACGCATAATTATTTCCCCTCTCAAATTAAATAAAATTAAGTTTAACTTCTTATTAAAAGGCATCGACCTTAGCCCTCTTAATAAAAATTTAATATAAATTTACATAGCAAGCAATCTTCCCACCAAATTGATGGGAAAATTGTGCATATAATATAGAAATTACTTGTTGTCTGCTGCTGCAACTCCTGGAAGTTCTTTTCCTTCTAAGAACTCAAGACTTGCTCCACCACCTGTAGAGATGTGAGTCATTTTATCAGCAATTCCAAGACGTTTAACAGCGTTTACAGAATCTCCACCACCAACGATAGTAGTTGCTCCTTCTAATTCTGCTACTGACATACCAACATCTAATGTACCTTTTGCGAAGTTTTCAAATTCAAATACTCCCATTGGTCCATTCCAAACAACAGTTTTTGCTCCTTCTAAAGCTTTTTTGAAAGTTTCGATAGATTTTGGTCCAATATCAAATCCTGACCAACCAGCTTCAATTGTTTCAACAGTTTTGAACTCTGTATCGTTAGAGAATTCTTTACCGATTACGTGGTCAACTGGAAGAAGAAGGTTAACTCCTTTTTCTTTAGCTTTGTTTACCATTTCTAAAGCGTAATCTAATTTATCTTCTTCTAATAAAGAGTTTCCTACTTCTTGTCCTTGAGCTTTAAGGAAAGTATAAGCCATTCCTCCACCAATGATAAGTGTATCAACTTTTTCTAATAAGTTGTTGATAACTCCAATTTTATCAGAAACTTTCGCTCCACCTAAAATAGCTACGAAAGGTCTAACTGGGTTTTCTACAGACTCACCTAAGAATTTGATTTCTTTTTCCATTAAGTATCCAACAACGTTATCACCACAAAGTTTTGCAACACCAACATTTGAGCAGTGTGCACGGTGAGCTGTTCCGAATGCATCATTAACAAAAACTTGTTTGTCACAAAGACTTGCTAATTCTTCTGCATAAGTATTCGCTGCTTCGTCTTTTCCGTATTTAGTTTCTTCAGCTCTGTAACGAGTGTTTTGTAATAATAAAACTTCTCCGTTTTGTAAGCTGTTTGCTAAATCTTGAGTAGTTGCTCCTGTTACTGTGTTATCATCAGCAAATTTTACATCTACTCCTAAGTGTTTAGAAAGACTCTCAGCAACTGGTGCTAAAGAAAGCTCTGGTTTTGGCTCTCCTTTTGGTTTACCTAAGTGAGAACAAAGAATAACTTTTGCACCTTGCTCCATAAGTTTTTTAATAGTTGGAAGAGCTCCGATAATACGGTTTTCGTTTTGGATTACTCCATCTTTTAAAGGTACATTAAAATCACAACGTACAAGTACTTTTTTACCTGCAAGGTCTGTTAATTGGTCTACAGTTTTTTTGTTTAACATTTTCTATTCTCCCTTTTATAATTTCATATGTTCAATCTATGTTCTTTTATTTCTATTAAAGAGGGATTTCAATCCAAAGACCGAAACCCCTCCTATAAGGATTTACTTTAATTATTTGCTAAGTTCAGCAAAGTATTTGATTGTTCTAACCATTTGGCTAGTGTATGAATTTTCATTGTCATACCAAGAAACAACTTTAACTAATGTAGTTCCGTTTCCTAAATCAGTAGTTCTAGTTTGAGTAGCATCAAATAAAGAACCGTGAGTATCTCCGATGATATCGCTAGATACTAATTCTTCTTCAGTGTATCCAAATGATGGGCTCTCAGCACCTTTCATAGCTCCGTTTACTGCAGCAACATCTACAGTTCCGTTTACTACTGCTACTAACTCAGTTAATGAACCAGTTGGTACTGGAACACGTTGAGCAGCTCCGTCTAATTTTCCATCTAATGCTGGAATTACTAAACCGATAGCTTTTGCAGCTCCAGTTGAGTTAGGAACGATGTTTACAGCTCCAGCTCTAGCTCTTCTTAAATCACCTTTAGAGTGAGGACCATCTAAAGTCATTTGATCTCCAGTGTAAGCGTGGATTGTAGTCATGAAACCTTTTTGGATTTCTGCTAAGTTGTGTAATGTGTTAGCCATTGGTGCTAAACAGTTTGTAGTACAAGAAGCAGCAGAGATGATGTTATCATCAGCAGTTAAGATGTTTTCGTTAACACCAAATACTACTGTTGGAAGGTCATTTCCAGCTGGTGCAGAAATAACTACTTTTTTAGCTCCTGCTTTGATGTGTGCTTCTGAAGCAGCTTTTGTTACATAGAAACCAGTACACTCAAGTACTACGTCTACGTTAAGCTCTCCCCAAGGAAGGTCAGCAGCGTTTTTCTCAGCATAAATTTTGATTTCTTGTCCATCAACAGTGATAGAGCTATCGCTTGAAGATACTGTATGAGCTTTCTCATATTTACCTTGAGCTGAATCATATTTTAATAAGTGAGCTAACATTTTTGGGTTTGTTAAGTCGTTGATTGCAACTACCTCATACCCTTCTGCTCCAAACATTTGTCTAAATGCAAGACGTCCAATACGTCCAAATCCATTAATCGCAACTTTAACTGCCATTTATAAATCCTCCTTATAATAATTAAATAAAATGATTTGTATATATTTCAATCACCTAAGTTAGTATGTAACATTTTGGTGAATTGATACCTAAAATAATAAATTTGTTATTTATTTGCAATTTCTATAACTGCTTTTGCAGCCGCCTCATCTAATACTAGATAACTTCCTTTAAGGAGGTTTCGAGCTGCATAAATGGCAACAGCTTTCTTTTTGCCACCTGCAATTGCAATACGATAAGGAATTCTTTTTACTTCATCTAAATCAAGTCCAATGGTTGATGTATTATGAATAACTGTTCCTTCCTTATTAAAATAATACCTAAATACTTCAAGTACTGCTTCATGTTGGTTCAGAATATTAAAGGTAGAGCAACTTTCTTGCCTTTTTTGTGCCATTTCAAATGCATCACCCAAACCAAAAATTATCATATCAGATTTTTGCATCATTTGTAAAATATGTTGAATATACGGTTCTTGACGAATTGTGTGAATTGTTGCCTCACCCAATTTATCAGGAATATTTAACAATTCATATACCCCTTCTACCTTATGTGATAAACGAATTGCAATGTTATTAGCCTCACACTCAATATCTTGTCCTAAACTTCCCCTAGCTGGAATAATCGTTAAGTTTTTATAACTCCCAGTTTTTACATATAAACTGTCAATCATTCGTGAAATTGTTGTTCCTCCTGTGATTGCAATTATGAAATCATCTTGTGCTAAGTCTTTAAATAACTGCGAACCAGCTTTACTAAGTCGCCACTTTGTATTCTCATTTTCATCACTATTCCCTTTTACAACAATAGCTCGATTAAGATTAAAAAGTTTGGCAATCTCATCTTCTAGTTCTGAATATTGCTCCAGTTGATACATTGGAGCATAAAGCTTATCCAAGTTTTTCTCACCTTGCAATGTTAGGCTTACACCATTAGAAGAAACCATAACTAGCTCTTGTCGAACTAAGCTTTCAATTTCATTACGAATTAATCGCTCAGCATATGTAGTTAACTGTGAAAGTTTTCTACGTCCAACAGGTTGGTTTTCATAGATACTTTGTAAAAGTCTATAACGAATACGCAACATTTCAATGCCTTCTGGAATAATTTTTTCTAAGTCTGACATTACATTATTCATTTTTATCACCTTATGGGTCACTTTCTGTCCCAGTAATACACTTTCTGTCCCATGTATTTATTCTACATAGTTTTTTATAAATAAGCAAGTACATATTTAACTATTTTTAGTAATCTCTATTTTAAACAAATTTCAATCAAAAAATAGTTTATTTAGTTTAAGCATATAATGATATTGTAAATCATATTACTAAAAATATTGTAAAAAATATAGTAATGATTTGTGTTTTGTTGTGCAAATTGTCGGTTAAAAATCTAGTTCAATTTTATTTTACACTTCAAACTAAGTATATTTTCTTTAAAGTTTATTAATTTTTCGTATATTAATTAAAAATTAATTGAGAAAAACATGAGTAAATATTATATTTTAAACCCAAAAATGGAAATTATAATAGATATGTCCTATTTTTTTACATAGATAAATTTTAAAAATAAAGTCAGCGCTCCTTAAATTTTTATATAATTAAGACATAAAAGTTATTTGAACACGAAATTTGAAATTGGAATTAGAAAGTTATCTTCAAATTGCTTCACCTTTATTGGTTATGTGAAATTTACATTTTGAAATACAAAAAAAGGACTATAACTTAAAGTTTATAGCCCAAAAGTGTTATTCCTCAAAAATTTCAATCTCTTCTTCTTGTATTGTCAAATCAATTATGGATTGCATTATAAAGGAAGGGTCTGCTTCTAAGGTTGGTATTGTGAGTATTTCTTTGCCAGAAAAAATCGGTGAAATTCCTCCAACTTGATTTACATAAAAATCATTTGATATATCTGATGTCATAAATTGTACAAATTCTATTAAATATGGTTGTTTGTCAATATCGCCATAACCTTTTGTTGTAATGTAAAATCCAGACTTGTATTCAGCAATAAATCTTGTATTTTCGCTCTCAGTTGCATTAATAAATGGCATTGGCAAAATTTCAACATCAATTGGCAAATTATCAGCGAGCCAACTTCCTTCCAAAATCATTGCACAACCTCCGTTTTCAAATTCCCAAATTGCTTGTTCAGATGAAATTTCTAAAAAATTTGTAGCAAAAGCTTCCTTATTATATAGAAACTGTAATTCGTTCATTACTATATCATATGCCAATTGATTATTCCAAGTTTCGGCTTGAGTATTATTCGCCAAAAGCAGATGATTAATCCACATAGTTGGTTCACTATATAAATTTGAACCTATTGGAACTATTCCTAAATTACTAAATATATTTATAGCGTCATTTAAATTGTCCCAATTTGTTGGTAATTCTACGTTGTGTTGGTCAAATAAATTTTTATTACAATATAATCCATAATAATGACCATTTACAGGGATTGCATATGAGATACCATTACTATAACTAGAAGAAGTTAATGCTTGCGACATAATATTTGTACCATAGTTTGGATATGTGGCACGGATAACTTCTACTGGAACGAAACTTCCTTGTTCAAATAATTCATCAACACTATTATCTGTTAGAAAAAATAAAATATCTGGTTCTTGACCTACCAAAAAATCCGATGCAACTCCAGCAATATGAACATTTGTTCCAGAATTATTATAAACGATATTAACTTCTGGATAAACTTTATTAAATTCATTCATTCTAAATTGCATAGCTTGTTCCATCGCCGTTTCTTGAGGCAAAAAGCTAGAAATTGCAATGGTTATATTAGTTTTATCCTCAACTACAATTTCATTTTCTTCTGTCTGCTCTATTTCTGGTGAAGTTTGCGAATTATCTTCAGCAACATTTTGACACCCTACCAAAGGAAGAAATAGCAAACACATTAATAAACATTTAAACATTTTTTTACCTCAATTTATTTATAGCTATGAAGTGTAATAAACACACTCTCTGGTCTTGTCATAATTCTAAAAGGCAATTTGGCAGTCCCAACACCATTAGACACAATAATATCACGACCTTCACGCTTCTCTTTACCTGTTAGATATGCAAGAGCCGTTTTTTCATTGATAAATTCTGGTACAAATTTACTAAGATATTTTAGAAACGAAAATTGCGCACCATGAGTATGACCAGATAAAATTAAATTAATATCATCTTCATCTTTTAATTGATATACATAACGTGGATTGTGGCTAACCAAAATTATATAGTCCTCAAACTTTGTATCAAAGGTAGTTTTTTTAATATCTTGAGTTTGAGTTCGTAAGTCCCCAACTCCTCCAAGTTTTATTTTTTCGCCATTTTGTTTAATCCAAAGTGAAGAATTGTTTATTGATTTAATATTTGCCTTTTGCATAGCGATTTCAGTTTCTTCAAGCCCTTCAACAACATCATGATTACCCATAACAGCGTACACACCATGTTTTGCTCTCAAATATGAAAGCTCATCAAAACATGGCTCGATGTGTTTTTTAAACGTAATATAATCTCCACCAAGTAAAATCAAATCTGGTTTCCAGTCATTAACCCTCTTTACAATTTTAGATAACCCTTTATTTTTTAATGTATGACCAAAATGAATGTCGGCTAAAAAGGCTATTTTAAATCCATCAAAAGATTGTGGGATTTGGGCATGGGCAATATGATATTTAGTTTCTTGTTGCCAATATGGTTCAAATAATGCATACGCCAAAAGCGCTCCTCCCAAAATTTTATATCGTTTGTTCTTCATACTAAGCTCCTTTTCTAAAGTAAAATTTATTATTACATATTATCCATAGCAATATTACAAAGCTCATCAGCCCTGTTATTTCCTGCATTATCACTATGCCCTTTAACTTTCAAAAATTCAATATTACTAAACTTTTGACGCTCAGCAAAAAGTTCTTCCCAAAGCTCACGGTTTTTAACAGGATTTTTTTTGGCATCAACCCAGCCTTTTTTAATCCAACCATAAATCCAATTGTTAATACCATTTTGAACATAGGCGCTATCAACATAAACTTTGATGGGCATATCATATTTTTTAAGGGCCTGCAAAGATTTAATAGCTGCCACAAGCTCCATTTTATTGTTAGTTGTATTTTTGGCAGTCCCACTAAGCTCCTTAACATGACCGTTGTAACTCAAAACACACCCCCAAGCTCCTATATTATTTGCGTTTTGGTTGCCACGACACCCGCCGTCGCAATAAATTATAATTTCATTCATACAAAATTGCTCACTTTCTAAATACATTTTTTATATTATACCCCATTTTGGTAGAAGTTAACAACTTTTTATAATCCGCACCCCTTAAAAATTATTGCATACATCGAAAGTAATCCTACTACCACAAAGCAGAATTGCACTATCCTCAAAGAAATAGATTTTCGTTGTTGCCATGTATAAAGATATGCAACACATAATATAGGAAAGAACAGGTACGTATTTAGCCACAATTTCACATCAGTATGCTTCCACCAGTTTGGCAAATGGTCTTGTAGGACGTTCATTCCAAAAAAACCTGTTACAAACGTTGGAATAACTAGTGCAGCTCCAGTAAAAGTTAAAAGTTCGACTTTAATTTTAGACTGCTCCCTAGTAATTAATTCTGCGTATTCATGAACCTCCTTCATCTCAAAATCCAGCTGTTGAATTTCCTCTTTAATATGAAATAATGCCCCCAATTTTTCATAAACCCACATACCTTTAGTATCCTCAGTAATATCATTGAAATACATTTGATTAATAAATTGAATATAAATTTCGTATAACCCTTGAATTGCAGGCACTAACTCCTCTTTTGGAAGCATAGAAATAGTGGCAATTTGATTGGAGAAATTAAGCAAACTAGCTTTTTGAATTAGGAGCAAATTCATCATCTGGTCGTAAATTTTGCTAACTACACTTTGTTTAGAGATGCATACAACATTAAACACCGATAAACTATAATACTTATCTTCTTCAAATAAAGTAAATCTATCCCGAACTTTATCCTCATGCCACAAGAGAGGATTTTTTTTAATTTGCTCAAAACCGTTATCATCGCTATATAAACATAAACTTACCATTTTACTACCGATTAATGGTTCAATATATATTTGGTGTCGTTTGGTTTCGGTTTCTTGTGTAAAACTTTTGCCTAATAATTCCATAAAAAAAGGAGATATTTTACCTGCCGATAGTTTATAATTAACTTCATCTCTAAGTTCTCTAATTATTATTGGATTAAAGTCAAATAAAATGCTGTGAGGACCATCTTTACTAGTTCGGCTAATTGGAAGCTCCAAAGGGTATACGCATTCTGCAAGACTGTTTATTTTTTGAATTTCATCAAAAGTTGAGTAATTAAAATTTTCTAAATAAATACTCAAAATCCCTATCCCACTTTTAATAATTCTAAGCCCAACATGACTAACAGTCAGCCTAAACGTAGATTTATCAATCTTTAATTCACAATATGCATTCTCGTCAACAAAATCTTTTTTGTAAACTTTCAAAACGTCATCTTTTTTATATTGCTGATAAAGAATGTTCCTCACAGGTTTATAAAAGTAAACAAACTCGTTGTAGGCGCTAGTATCATTAATTTCAAAAATCTGTTCGCTCCAACCTTTTAGATGGCTAAAAATTCTATCAGAAATTTGTTTGTGAGGCTTAAAGTTATACCCGTTTTTTGGAGGAATAGGAATTGTCCAAGCAAAGGGTAATAAAAAAATATGTTCACTAATTTTTTGTTTATCCATAAAGTATCCTTTTGCCTTTTAATTTATATAAAAACTAGTATCCAGTTTTTTTGATTTTTTATACCAACAAAGATTTTAATATATAGAATAGAGATTTTTTTATGGGCCATTATACCATTTTAAAATTTCTATTCTACGCTAAGTTTTTAGGAACAGATTTTGAATTTTTGACGGACAAGGTTTTGCAAATTGCAAAAATGAATTTTTCGTTTTAGAAATTTTGAAGAAAACTAACGCTAAAATTTAAATAGAAATAGAAATTTTTTTATGGGTCGTTATACCATTTTAACATTTCTATTCTATGATAGGAATTTTACATCAGTGAAAACATTTGAACTTTAAACTTTGAAATTGGCTTATCAAAATTCATTCCTCACAGATTTTTATTGACCAAATATACGATTTTGGTATCTCTATTCTACGTAAATAACTCAAATATCCCTCCAAATTTATCAAAATTATTATTGGAGCTAATCCAAAACACCCAAACTATTGATTTTACTAGGTTTACCGACGTTTTATAGCCATAAATATATACCACATATAATGTTAAATTATTTTTGGGGTATTTACATTGATTTTTTATTTTGGTAAACTTTTAATTAATAGTTAACTAGGTTAACTAAAATAAAATAACTGGTTAACTGGTTATATTTGTCGGTTAACAAAGGAGGAGTTATGTCAGATGTTACTTTTGGTGTAAAAATTACGCCACAGATGAAAGAAGAATTGACAGGAATGATTAAAGATAGTGAGTTAAGTGGTAAAGCTTTTATGTCTTTGATGATGCAAGCGTACAAGTTAGAAAAGAATAAAGGTGAAGTTTTGCTTGGTGAAACTGATGTAGATGAGCTTCAAAAGTTGTTGGGTAGAGTTCAAGGATTATTTTTAAATTTGCATCAAAGAGCCGATGTTCTGTTAATTGAGCAACAAAAGGATTTTGAACTAAATTATACAGAAGCTAAAAAAGAGGTTGAAGATTTACAAAAAATCTGTGAGGATTTGAAGGAGCAGATTGAGGTAATTTCTGCTGAAAAGATGGAGCTAAAAAAAGGGGTAGATACTTTTGAGAAAAGTGTTAAGAAGCTAGAAACTGAATTTAAAGATGTCAGTTTGCAGCTCAAAAAAGAGCGTGAGCTAAATGAGAAATATGTTAAGGATACTAAAATTAATGTCGAACTTGAAACGCAAAATATTCACCTTAAGGAGCAACTAAATACCAAAGATGAAGATGTTAGAAAGCTTGAAAAAACCGTGTCTAGTCAGTCATCAGAGATGTGGTTTGTGGAGAAGGAAAATGAAAAACTCAAGGAAGAAATTACTAAGTTACAAGAAGAGGCTCAAAATACACAAAAAACTTTGGAAGAAAAGTTTGCCTTGCAACTAAAAAACACTTCTTTAGAACTCAAGTTAGAACTTCATGATAAAATTGCTATTTTAAAAGATGATTACGATAAGCAAATTAGTAACTATCAACAAAAGATTGCTGAACTCGAAAAAAATTAATTTTGACGAAAAAGGGTAACTTCTTATTGAAAAAATTATGGATTAGGGATATACTTATATTAGGAAAAGGAGTGAAAAAAATGGCGGGTAATTATTTAACATCTAAAGAAATTTCAGATTACACTATTAATGGTGGTGTAGCAAAAGTAAACCGTAGTGCAACAGTTGTATTATTAATGGGGGTTCTAGCAGGCGTTTATATCGCTCTTGGAGCAATTGGTGCTACAACTGCGGCACACGACATCGCTAACAAAGGACTTGCTAAGTTAGTTTCTGGGGCTGTCTTCCCTGTGGGGCTTATGTTAGTTGTATTAAATGGGGCTGACCTTTTTACGGGTAACTCATTAATCATTATGTCTACATTTGATAAGAAAACAGAAATTGCAGACTTTTTCAAAAACATTTCTATCGTTTTATTAGGTAACTTTATTGGTGCTGTAACGATGGCGTTTTTACAAGCTAACTCAAGTCTTTTAGAAATGAGTTATGGTGGTTTTGCAAGTTACACATTTAAAGTAGCAGCTGATAAATTAAGTTTTTCTTTTACAGAAGCCTTAATTTTGGGGATTATCTGTAATATTTTCGTGTGTGCTGGGATATTGATGGCCTATAGCGCAACGGACGTAGCAGGAAAAATCTGGGGTTGTTTCTTCCCAATTTTTGCATTTACAATTAGTTCATCAGAACACGTTGTTGCAAATATGTATTATGTTCCAGTAGCAATATTTGCAAAAATGAACCCAGAATTAGTTGCAATGTCAGGTGTTGATGCAGCAGTTTTGGCTGAAATAACTTGGGGTAACTTCTTTATTAATAACGTTATTCCTGTTACAATTGGTAACTTTATTGGTGGAGTATTCTTAGGTTCTATCTACTATGCAATTCACCATAAATTGTCAAAAATTAATTAATCTAAAAAACTCTAGTATAAAAGCTAGGGTTTTTTTGTGTCCAAATTTAAATTTATTAAATCGAATTTCCAAAAATCGTGAAGATGTTACTTTTTCGTCCCCCATCTAACGCCAAATACCTTTTTTGCTCATAGATTTTATTAAACGCTTTAAAAATCTGATATTAGCCTTCTGATTAGCTTTAAAAATGTTCCATTCTTTATAACACTTAATAACTGCTATAAAAAATTCTTCAAATTGATATTCCATATTGATAAAAAGTACGTCATTCAATGTCATCATTTCACTTCCTTTATAAGGGATACTAATATTATATCCAGTCAGTTGTAAATATATCCGTTTTTGAGATAAGGTTTTGGATTTTAAAGGGAAATTTTTCAGATGTTTTTTAAAATGAAACGAATAAAGTCAAATCTATTTTTTGCTACTAGATTTTATTAAACGCTTTAAAAATCTGATATTAGTTTTCTGATTAACTTTAAAAATATCAAATTGGATATAACAACTAAAAACTGCTAATAAAAAAATTATAGTTAATATTATATATTTTTCATTGACCAAAAGTAAATCCAACAATGCCATCATTTCACTTCCTTTATGAAGGATACTAATATTATATACAGTGATTTGTAAATATATATCCATTTTTCAAATAAGGTTTTGAGGTTTTAAATAGAAATTTTCAGGTGTTTTTTTAGAATGAAATGAAATCCCAAATTTAAAAATCATGATGAACCGCTTTTTTTGTCCTATCTTTGGCGTGAAATCTCTTCTAACTACTTATTTTTTGAATTTATTACACACTTTTAAGTAAAAATCATCTCTCCAACAGTTATAATTTGAGATAAATGTTGTGTCAATAATTATAACCTAATAATGAATAAATTATATCAATATAAGGTGGTCACCAAAAATTTGATTTTATTTTTTATCTCCTTATCATATGCAAGATTGTCCGTAACATATATTAACGTAGTAAAAAATAAGGAGGCAATTTTTATGAATAACCCATACGCTTATAAAAGAGATAACACTCTAGCTACTGGATTTTTGGTAGTTGAGGTGCGTACTGACCCAGCATTTGGACCATCTATTCCAGTTAGAGGAGTAAACATCATTGTTTCAAGAACAATTAATAGTCAAACTCAAATTATCGAGGAGGCAATTACAGATGAGGCAGGGCAAACTGTTACATTTGAATTAGAAGCTCCACCAGAAGTTTTATCTCAAGAAGAATTTAATGAACAACGCCCATATGCTACATATACTATAGAAGCAACTAGCAATGATTATGTTTCGGTTGTAGTTAGTGGAACTCAAATTTTTGCTAATGTTAAGTCTATTCAATCAATTAATTTAGTTCCTAAAGAGGAGTTAAGCACAAGTGAAAATATTCATACCGATGTTATAGAAAATATTAATATTGAGCCATCAACGCTTTATGGGGATTATCCACCAAAAATTCCTGAAAGAGAAATTAAAGATGTGGCAGGGACTGGATTTATCGTTCTTAGCGAGGTTGTAGTTCCTGAATTTGTAATTGTTCATGCTGGGTCGCCAAATGTAAACAACGCTCCAAATTATACAGTTAGATATAAAGATTATATTAAAAATGTAGCTTCATCAGAAATTTACCCAACTTGGCCTCGTGAATGTATTAAAGCAAATGTTATTGCGATTAACTCATTCACTTTAAATAGAGTATATACAGAATGGTACCGTAATCAAGGTAAATGGTTTACAATTACCAATTCTACAGCGTTTGACCATGCTTTTGTTTATGGTCGTGATATTTTTGATAGTATTTCACAAATTGTAGATGAAATTTTTGATATTTATGTAAAACGTCCTGGAGTTCTCCAACCGTTATTAACACAATATTGTGATGGACGATATTCATCGTGTCCAAACTGGATGACACAATGGGGCAGTAAAGCGTTAGCCGATGATGGTTTAAGTGCTGAACAAATTTTAAAATTCTACTATGGAAATGACATTCAAATTTTGAGTGCCCCAACAGTTCAAGGAATTCCAGAATCATTTAATGGAGTGACTTTAAAAGTTGGCTCTTCTGGGGCTGCTGTACGTACTATCCAACAGCAATTAAACCGTATAGCTCAAGTGTATTCAAACATTCCAAAAGTAGCTTCTGATGGTGTGTATGGTCAGTCTACAGCAGATGCTGTTAGAGCTTTCCAAAAAACTTTCCACTTAACTCAAGATGGAATGGTTGGCAAATCTACATGGTATAAAATTTCAGAAATTTATGTTGCTATTACAAAAATTGCAGCTTTAATTTAATTAAAAAAGTATCCTTTGTAATAAAAGGGTACTTTTTTTGTGGGAAATTTTGTAAATTTATTTAATGACAAATATCAATCATCTTGACAACTAATATAAAAACAGATTAGAATAAAATCACCTTAATTAAAACGTTGGTTAAGGTTTTTTGTTTTTTTTAGGATAAAATCTATCAATAATTGGCAAGTAAATTTACGGAAAGGAAGCTTTTGTTATGCATTATGCACAAATACGCAAATATGATACAGCAAATGGAGTAGGCATTCGTGCTTCTTTATTTGTGTCGGGTTGTACACACAAATGCCCAGGTTGTTTTAATGAGGAGTATAAGCAATTTAATTATGGGATAAAATGGACAGCACAAATTGAGGAGCAGTTTATTGAGCATATAAAAAATTCTTATGTTCAAGGGATAACTATAATAGGGGGTGAGCCATTTCAACAAGATGAAGATTTGCCAGCATTATTAGCACATATTAAGGAAGAAACTAACACAAATATTTGGATTTATTCGGGGTATACTTATGAAGAAATCATAAAAAATGCTCATCAATCACTTATTTTATCATATTGTGATGTATTGGTTGATGGCAAATTTATAGAGAAGTATAAAGATATTCGTTTGTCATTTCGAGGAAGTAGTAATCAACGTCTTATAGATGTACAGGAGTCTATTAAAAATAATTATGTAGTATTATATGATTATCAAAATAATTCATCAATAGCAAACTAGTAATAGTACGCTATTTTTTTTGCCCAAATTAAAAAGACTGCAAATGATTATCTGCAGTCCAAAATTTTATAAATCTTCTTTTTCATGTTGTGTACAAATTGAGTCGTAACCGTGTAACTTAGTTTCTACCTCAACTGTATCTAAAAAGTTTTCCATTTTCCCAATTTCCATTTTGTCGGAACTTTTGATAGTAACAATTTTCTCACGCTCAAAATTTTTGAGTTGCAAAGTTAAATCATCACCACTTTCTTTGTGAATACAACGGTATCCATCGTGGTAAATATCCTTTAATTCTTCAAAATTCTTATCCATAATTGACCCCTCCTAAAACAAATGTTTCTATTATGATTTGCAAATTTTGAACTTTAAATACACAAATTTTAGTACCATTTTAATACATTAATCAAAATCAAACTGTAGCTTTTTAATTTCAGAACGTTTTTGATTAGCAGAAATTTCATGGGTATAAATTGACAGTGTTATTGCTGGGTTACTATGAGAAATTAGTGAGGATAGAGTAGTAATATCCATCTGATTGGCGATGCAATATGAAGCGAATGTATGCCTAAATAAATGGGCATGTATAGGACGATTTAATATTTTGCCTATTTTTTTCATTACATCATGCAAAGTTCTTGGAGCTATATGGTCAGTTGGATTTTTGATACTTGGAAAAATAAATTTACTTTTTTGTACAAGATTATAAATTTCCGTTCCTTTTAAATATTCCATTTCTTCATAATAAAATTGAAACGCTTCTACCAACTTATCATGTGTTGGGATTTCATTATATTTGCCACCTTTTGTAAATAAAACAAGGCTTTTTTTGTTTAAATTGATATCTTTTTTTGATAAACTAACAGCTTCATTGGCACGGCAACCAGTATATAATAAAATTGAAATTACTAAATAATTTCTGATGGAGCAATAATAAATTTGATTGGCATGGTCATTGCGATTTTCTTTTTCTTTGTGTAAATTTATTTCTTTAACAAAATGTTTAAACAGCAGGGTAATTTCTTGAGGCTCTAACACCTCTTTTGGTACATGTTGTTTCTTATATTTGATGGGCGTAATAAATTCAAATAGTCTCTCCTCACATAATTTCTTGTCATAACAATATTTCAAAAACCGATGAATAACTAATCTTTTACGCTTTAGGCTAGAAACTTTTAGATCCAAACTTTGGAGATATGCAAAATAGGCCTCAAAATCCATAAAATTCAAATCTTGAAGTTCAGTTTTGGTAAGAGAATTTATCCACTGGTTCAAATCTTGAGTATAAGCTGTAATTGTATGTTTTGAAAGTTGTGCATAGCTTAATGATGTAATAAAATACTTTTTTGCTTCTTCGATATTCATAATTTCCATGGCTCTCAATCTTTTATTTTATTAGGTAAAAAATTCTAATATTTTGTAGAATTCATTTTTAGGTAAATGATACCACACTTTAATTTTTGGGTCAATAATTGATATTATACGGAATAAATTTGTCAATAAAACGGTATGTTATCTATAAACAAATACTATAGTATAAATTTATCCTAAAATATATTGACTTCTTATTTGTGTATGATATAATTATTTATGTCATAAAGAACTCTTACCATGGCATGACTATTACCCTTTTTTTGTGGTAATAATCGTCTTAAAATTATTTTAACTTCAACAAAAAGACCCCAAAACAAATTGTTAGGGGTCTTTTTGTTGCAACATTATATTTTTGTTATTGAATTCCTACCATCATTGCTGTTACTGTAATACCGTCTGGTCTTGTAATTACAACAATGTCTCCTGCGTTATGAGAATGTTGTTATATGTGAGATATCATCTTACCTAAGTTGTACCTCACTGTATAAACCTCTGTAAATAAATTAGCCTCATTACTTCAACAGTTACTATCCTAAAATGTATAAAATACATTAAGGATAAATAGGATTTAGGGGAGTTACAGCTCCCTTAACCTATTACATATCATACCATATCTAGTTAAGAAATCCAAAAGAAAGGAATTAAGACTTATAAAAAATAAGCAAATAAAAAAGTTAATCAAGAAAGTTGAGCTTTTTATTAGAATTTTGTCATTAGCGGATCTGGCTATCTTTAAGATAGTGATGGTTATGGGATTAATTTAGCTATAACTACTATAAGAAGAATTGCCTTTGTAGTACATTCTATATTTGCTGAATTTTTAATAGTTTTTATCAGAACATATTTTATGAAAAATTTATATTTTGAATTATTTAAGCGTATACTTTCCCTAATGGGTCTAATTACAAGTACCATTATAGTTATCTCTTTTTGCATTCAGTCTTTATTGAAGATATTATGAATTCTAGCAATTTAAGCAAACAAGAAGTGACCAGAAATTGAATTACAGAACTTAAGGCGTAGAATATACGTCTTTTTTTGTAATTTGATTTGCGTATATAAGCAGAAGAAGTTAATGGAAGAGAATAAGCGATAATATATTTGGAGGATATTTAGTATGAAAAATAAAAAAAGAACTGTATCAATGGTACAAGGTGGAAAAGAGGCTTTTTTGAAATCATTAGAAAACAAACTTTACATTCCAATATGGTTCTATTTAAAATTGACAGGTAGCCTAAAAAATAATTTTACTGCACTCGTCTTTACATTCCAATATGGTTCTATTTAAAATTCCTTTTACGTCAGGCTATCAAACAGTACAAACACAGCTTTACATTCCAATATGGTTCTATTTAAAATAAAAGAATATGCTAGAAAGTTTTATCGTTCTAAAGCGCTTTACATTCCAATATGGTTCTATTTAAAATAAAAATAATGAAAGTGCAAAGTTCTTGATTTTTGAGGGCCTTTACATTCCAATATGGTTCTATTTAAAATGGAGACTAGCCCCTAGAGGGTAGAGGGAATAGAGGGCTTTACATTCCAATATGGTTCTATTTAAAATCACAAATAACACAATATAGCTAGAGGCACGGGTAAACTTTACATTCCAATATGGTTCTATTTAAAATATTTAAAAGTAATTTTGGGAGTTGAGGTACAACAAATCTTTACATTCCAATATGGTTCTATTTAAAATTCGTAACTTTTTGTATGTTGATATATACCAACGTATGCCTTTACATTCCAATATGGTTCTATTTAAAATACTATAATTGGAGTATTTCAAAAACATACGAAAACATATCTTTACATTCCAATATGGTTCTATTTAAAATAATGAGCATAACAATACTCATACACGTACAAATCATCTTTACATTCCAATATGGTTCTATTTAAAATTTTTGTTAATTTTGTGCAAATCTTACAAGTTTAATGCTTTACATTCCAATATGGTTCTATTTAAAACAAATTTTTAATATAGCCCCTAAAATCTCTTTTTTTAACTTTACATTCCAATATGGTTCTATTTAAAATGATAATTTATGCACACTTGATACATCAAAAATGTATCTTTACATTCCAATATGGTTCTATTTAAAATATTCCTCACTTTTTCACCTCCTAAAATGCCTCAAGACTTTACATTCCAATATGGTTCTATTTAAAAAAATGCCGATGTTGTAATACATACAAGCGTTATGCAAGCCTTTACATTCCAATATGGTTCTATTTAAAAATCAACACAAAAGCTCCAACGGTAATAAGTTAAAACACTTTACATTCCAATATGGTTCTATTTAAAAGTTTTAAATTTTTAAGAGCTTTCATAAGCTCAAAATTTTCTTTACATTCCAATATGGTTCTATTTAAAAATAGCACGTACCCACTATGGAGATGCTGATAAATGGACTTTACATTCCAATATGGTTCTATTTAAAATTGCATTACTGACGTATGTATTATTATATCAGCGTTCTTTACATTCCAATATGGTTCTATTTAAAATTTTAACGCAAATTCAGGGGCTAGATGTGGTTTTTGCTTTACATTCCAATATGGTTCTATTTAAAAGTAAAAGACCGATTTAATAGCCTTGATGTTCTGTTAGCTTTACATTCCAATATGGTTCTATTTAAAATAGTAACTTAAGTGTTACACGTCGTTATCTAGGTTTACTTTACATTCCAATATGGTTCTATTTAAAATTAATACTATGTATGTACTAGCTAATATATCAATAGTTGGCTTTACATTCCAATATGGTTCTATTTAAAATATTTAAACGTTTTAAAATATTTAAATACTAAGCGTTCTTTACATTCCAATATGGTTCTATTTAAAATTAATCGTAACTATGTATTATGGCTAACTGGAATAAATACTCTTTACATTCCAATATGGTTCTATTTAAAATAAATAGTGGAATGTTCTTAAATTGTCAATGAATAATCTTTACATTCCAATATGGTTCTATTTAAAATTTTTAACGGCAATACCTACCCCTTATGAGAGCCAAAAACTTTACATTCCAATATGGTTCTATTTAAAATTGTCTATAATGTTTCCAAATTTTGGGCGATACTGAGCTTTACATTCCAATATGGTTCTATTTAAAATTAATATTGATAGTGGTCAACTGTTTGTTTGTAATAGCTTTACATTCCAATATGGTTCTATTTAAAATCATAGCATTATATGTTGGATTGGAAAATTACCCTAAACCTTTACATTCCAATATGGTTCTATTTAAAATCAATCCCCCAATATTTTTATTTTTAACAGCGATTTTAACTTTACATTCCAATATGGTTCTATTTAAAATTGTGGGGGCTTAAATCAAACAAAAGCTCTTAAAAGTTTCTTTACATTCCAATATGGTTCTATTTAAAATCATTTTTTATTTTTAACGGCAATCCCTTCATTTCTACTTTACATTCCAATATGGTTCTATTTAAAATTATATATTTTTAATACTTTTATACTAATGTTTATAGTTCTTTACATTCCAATATGGTTCTATTTAAAATTATTTGAAAGCAACAAGCAATCGTAATTATACATTGCTTTACATTCCAATATGGTTCTATTTAAAATCTTGTTGAACACTCATTACAGACACGGCAAAAGCTTCTTTACATTCCAATATGGTTCTATTTAAAATCCTTCTTTTAATCCGTTATTCACATTTTCCACCGACCTTTACATTCCAATATGGTTCTATTTAAAATAGGATTGATCCCTATAAAAACTATAATATCACATCTATTTCCTTTTGTCTAATACTAAATAACAAATTTCTTAATTAAATTTATGATTTCTCCAATAAACAACAGATTTTTTATCTATATACCGACAAACCTTTTAAATTCAATGATTATATTGAGTGAAAATATTTTATCTTCAAAGTTCAATATTAAACTGTGAATTTTAATGACAGCGTTTACATTTATAAATTTGATAAAACGTTGAAAACTAAGGAATTGTCGACCCCCCATACTTTTTGGGTTATAGGAGGTTGACAATTAAAATTAGAAAAAGTTATCCATCTTATCTTCTTGTAATGCCCACATTTTGCGATGTAACCATTTTGGATTATTAGTTTCATATACTATAACAGAATCCAAATCTTTTCTAATAAATAAACCTAGTTCTTTTTGTAATTTCAAAAGTTTATCTTCTGTTATTTCGCCTTCAAACACTGACTTTTGTACATGAGTTAAATATTTCTTGCACGATTTAAACGTCTTACTCCAAACTCTAGGTCCTTGCTCATCGGCTTTAATATCATAAATCAAAATAACGTACATACTTCCTCCTTACCACCAGATTTTAAATGGCTCATACGACTTTACTCCAATCATGTGGTTAACCAACTTATAACACTCAAGCCTAATTAAATATTGGTATGACACATTTTTATTCAAATCTTTATGCTTAACAGTTTTTTTCATTCTCTTATCAAATTCTCTCAAAATAGTGTTTGAAGCTTTCTTTGTGAGTTGTAAGCCGTTTAAGTTTGGTGTAAAACTATCTTCTGTAATTTGACTTTTGTTTATTAATGAAAAAATCATTCTATCAGCTAAAACAGGTTTAAAAATTTCAGCAATATCAAGGGCTAGCGAAAAACGTTTATTCCCCGCAGAATGTAAATAGCTAATTGTTGGGTTAAGTTGAGTTTTATAAATTTCTCTCAAAACTGCTGTATAAATTAAATCATTTATACAAGAAATTAAAGTATTAACTTCATAATCTGGAGGATTTTTAACACGTTTTTTAAATTCTAGCTCCTGATTAATAATTTGAGGCCAAGCACTATAATAAATTTTTCTAACATTGCCTTCATACCCCATCAACTCCCTAATAGATGTAGCTCCAGCAATCTTATCTTCAAAACTTATTATTCGTTCCATCTCTTGCTCAACATCTTTTTTACGATTTTTGTAATATCTCAAATTTCTAATGATATTTGCAGTTGCTCCTTGTATAAACTTTTTGGCCAACTCAAGCCTAAGTGCATTATCCGAATAAATCATAGTTTGTTTAGTTAATAACTCCCCAGAAATATATGACTCTTTAGGATAAAATGAACCTCTATAATTTGTATAATAATCAAAGAAATGAATGCTAATTTTGTGACTACCCAAAAAATTTAATAGTGAAACATTTAGATCCATCTCACACATTATATAAATATCATCAATACTTTCAATAGGAATATCTCTCTTTGTTCCATCTGGATAAATGAGTTTTAGCGTGTTATCTTCTCTTTTAAGCCTACCCTCATTAAAAAAATAATAATTTTTGTTCATATCTTCTCCCCATTAAACATAACACAGATCAAAATATGCACACTTTTTACAAATGCTTTTTTTTGTGCAAAAACTGGGGATATCACCCTCAACAGTTTCATAAATATCAGTTTTGAGATTTTCAATTATTTCTATATCCCCATCTTCAAATGTAACTTCAATACTTTGTTTTTGTAAAGGATAATCAATTTTTGCACTCATGTTGCCAACATCACGAAGTATAAAAAAATATAAATAATATTTTACTTGCATAATGCTAGCGTGTTCCATCTTACTAGATTTTTTAATTTCGTGGATTTGATTATTTTTTGAAATAAAATCAATATTTATAGTATCATTAAAAAACACGTTTTTATCCTGATGAGGATAGCCAGTTTCATGTAATACTTTTCCTATATTAACATTTTTATGGTTGGTCTCCATCGTTAGATTTCTATAAAAGTACCACAGTTTACGTTTACAAATATAATAATAATTAATCATAAGAGCAGTAATTTCACGCCTAATTATAGAAATACCCCCTCATCACTTTCAATAATAAATGCATCTGGAATAAGTCCTGCTTTATTATACTCTAGTCCAATTACATAAATTTCATTATAGTTGTCTAACTTTAAAACTTTTGGGCTAGCAACTTTGGGGTGAGTACTATAATTTAATAAAACATAGTATGGAACAGAAACTGTATATTGCATAATGTTATCTTGGGCCAAAATTTTATCTGTGTCAGAGCTATCACCTTGTAAAATTTGTAGGCTATTTTCAATTTCACTTTCAAATTCTTCATAAATTTGTTGAGGAATTATATCTTGAGTAAAAATTTCACGAAGCTTTATTTCTTTTGGCGATATTTTGTATAACTCAGTTGTTTGTAATTTTAACCATGCTTCATCATACTGTTTTTGGTAAGCGCTTCCTACCAAGTTTTCAGTAGTTAATATATCAATTAGTTCAAGTTTTTTAATCTCACTCAAAACGCCTTCTATTCCTGTAATAGCTTTTTTGGATAACTCAAATAAATCTTTATCAATAAATCCTTTTGAGCCATGAGTTAATAAACTATCATCAATTTTTGTATAGACGAAACAGTTTGTACTAGAAACTTCTTTTGCTCCTTTACGATTGCATCTTCCAAAACGTTGGAATAACGAACTAAGTTCTTGAAGTTCAGTATATAAATAGTCGAAATCAATATCTAAACTTGCCTCAACAAGAGAAGTTGAAATCCAAATTCCATGCTGATAATCGACAGTTCCTTCCTTATTATAGGTTTGTCCAAACTGTTTAATTTCCTCCTCAAGTTGTTTTCTATCTTTTTGGATAAAAGAGCTATGCAAAATAAATAATTTTTCTTCTGGAATTTCAGCTTGCAATTGCTCATAAATTTGGCGAGCTTTTTTTATTGTGTTACATACCACCAAAATTTTACAACTTGCCAAATTATCTTGTTTATACAAATTTACAATATCTTCAGCATTTAGCTCTACATCTTTTACGCAAACATGGTGTCTTTCTAATGAATTATTAATAAAAGTTTTTGTTGGTAAAAAATCAATCGCAACAGGTTGGGCCTCATCAAATAAAGAAAGCTTGGCAGAACTCGTTAATAAATCTTGTATAAAAGGAGGTAATGTAGCTGTAATTATTGCAACTTTGCCTCCAAGTTGAACAATTCTTTTTAGTCCAAAAATAATATATGCCAATAAATCTGGAGAATACATTTGAATTTCGTCAATAATAATTTTGCTATAAGAAAGCGTTGCCAGCTTTAGTTCATAAGATGGATATTTAAATACAAAATCAAAAATTTGATCCATAGTTGTAATATTTAAAGGGATAGACCACTTCTTCCCCTCTTTTTCATAAGCTAAAAGTTGTTCACTTTCCTCATCTTTACTTTTTAAATAATAAGATAATGACGAAGAATGTAAAATTGCTAGTCTTTTTAAAATTAACTCATTATCCAAAATGGTATTTTCAATTCTGGAATACATCGCATTAATTGCAGTTCTTAGTGGTAATACAAAAAAACATTTGCTATTTCCTGCCCACAGTAAACCAGCTTCAGTTTTTCCAAGGCCAGTTTGCCCCACTATAATTAAGTTGTTGCTTTTATTTTCTAGGCAATATTTTTGCATATCATTCCAGATAATATGGTTGCTTTGCGAAAATTTTTGTAATTTTTCTTCTAAAAAGTTTGGTGGATATTCGCAAATTATTTCAGCACTAGCTGTATGGTCGCATTTTTGCAGTAGCCCTTTAGTTTGTATTGCCAGTGGAATTTGCATAATTTTCTTCATTTCACTAATAGTTTTTTGTGATAATCTACTAGTGATTTTATTTGTAGTATTGATAGAATTTAAGGCATTTCTAATTTTAACAACGTTATTTCTATCTTGCAAATATGCAAAAACATCAACATAATGATGGTGATATAAAACAGCAAATAACACTATATAATAATGCTCAAGCTGTTGAAAATCCTCTGCCATTAGCATATGCCCCGACAAAATATTGTGGGGTACTTCTTCTTTATGGTTAAATTTTTGTGAGGTTAAAATCCTTGCTTGAAATTTATCATTAGCTTTTCCAAGGTCATGAATTTCACAGGCAGTTTTTAATAATTCGTATTGCTCCTTAGAAATATACTTATATTCTTTAAGCAAATTCGCCTGAATAAGCAGGTCATCTGTATGTTGCTGGATTGTTTTATTTGGCTTTGCTAAATTCATCATTCACCCATTTCTTTAAATAAAATTAACAATATAATCATTTTCATCAAGCCAAATATTATCTGTAAATTCATCGATACTATATCCTGATGTATAAATAACTTTATGTTTATTAAATACCCGTTTACCTTTTTCGTTTATAGTATAATCTTTATTAAGTAAATATTTAGTTCCAGAAATTTGTAGATTTTCCTTGCTAGAAATATGAGTTATAAACCTGTTATTTAGCACATCTTCATAACATAAATAACCCGAATAATTGCTAATTGGTTCAATTTTATCAGTATCAAATTCATTTTTTAAATCAACCAAGGATACCTCTTCGATATCAACAAAATCTTCTTTTCGTCCAATTGATGTAATGTTATAGGCATTATCTAAAATAGTTTTTAAAGTTTCTTCCTCACCTCTAACATGAATAATTAGTTTTATCCCATGCAACAGCTCATACCCTTTTAAGGAAGTTACAAAAGTTTGATATTCATTAAGAGGCTCTAAAATGTGAATTTTTTCGTATTCATCAACCTTTTGTTTAAATAATTCTTGCCTCTTTTTCAAATTTTTCTCAACTAATTGAATTTGTTCAAACTCTGGACTTTTTTTCTCAACTAATTTTTTTTGCTTAACTAAATTTGTCTTTTGAGTTTTCATTTTTTCATTAATAGATTTGTACCTAGTTTTTTTAAACTCTAAAAACTCGGCTTTAACATCTTGTATTTTTGTAAAATCATCTAACAATTGCTGATTATAAATACGAACATCTTTTTGCTTCTTAAAGCTCGAGCCATTTTTAATAGACTCAGCCACTTTGATATGCCCAGCACTTAATAATTTTGCATTAGCTACTTTTGCCAAAATGCCTCTATCATCTTGGAGACTGTTAAAAAAACAATAATCTACATAACTTTTTTTTGTAATTCCATCAAACTTCCCCTGAACACTAATATCTAACGCATGATAATTTTTCCAGTTACAAGCACTATGAATAGCGCCTATAACTGTTGAAATTGGAGGAAGTGGATAAGTAGTTTTTAACTCGCTAGACTCTTCTTTTCTATAATTTGCACTAGTTTGAGTTAAAATAATTCTTATAACTTTCATGATTTCCTCCTATTTATAGTAATCTTTTACTTTCGTAGTTAAATCTCCAAAAAATTTATATATCGG
>MDSP01000016.1_pt1 | contig 42462 bp, 37 predicted proteins | sample 1005811 | NCBI WGS metagenome assembly MDSP01 (sample SAMN05526596, study PRJNA338239) | gut metagenome | isolation source: stomach gut content | host: Naso elegans | place: Saudi Arabia: Red Sea | collected 2011-04
CTTTTAATGTATTCCTGGTGGTGGTCAAACTTTTTCCCTGGCTACAAGTTGTGAACATGCATCCTATAAATGCATCAGTAAAAGACGGTGATTTACTGGGCTGGAAGGGAAGTGATTACGAGTGACTGATGAGAGAGCAAAAGCAACCTCCCTACAGACTGCACCTGTGTACATTAACATTTACTTAGCGTGTGTGTGAGTTTGCTTGAGTGTGTGCCGTGGTAAAAAATGCCTGAAAGCGTTTTTTGTGTGTTTGTGTGTGTGTGTGTGTGTATGCATGTGTGCGTCCACACGCTAAATGCAACCATACAGGCATCCAAGCTATTAATTCAAACCACAGTGGAGCAAGAATCCATCAATAATACAAGAATCCATTCAAAAATGTTATTTTAGTTGAAAGGGCGTGAGGAAAATGAGAGGGAAAGGAGCAACAACGTTGGGCTCCAGCCAACAGGGATATTTTTAAGATTGAGGAAAACATCCCCCTTTGCTGTCTTTTATGTTAATAACATGTCAGTGACTCAGTGGCAGAATAATGATAACACGGTGAAGAAATATTGCTCTTGTGGGTAAATTAAATTAGATTGTCCTGTGCTTATATGAGAATCTGAGAAAAGTGCCTGCCGGCAGAGTAGCTGTCCCAAAAGTCCCTCACAGCCAAAGGTCCTTCCTTTAACAGTGTCAAGATCTGCTCTCATTTTTGTAAGTGGAAAGCCATTTCCTGACTCTCTTTGTAATGTGCATACGTCTGGCACAGCACAAAGGGAGAGAAAGGCAGGGGAATAAAGAAATTATATGAAATCACAACAGCATGAATGTTATTGTTGTTGTTGTGGGAAAATTACCGCGTCTATTGCATTATTCATTTCCCCTCCAGCAACATCACAGAAATGTTTTAAGGAGCCCTGATTACCCTAAAACATGACTAGTAGTCTGAGTCAACAAGTTTTTGGAGCCATTCGTTCATCTCTCCACTCTTCACCCTTTCCATTCACCTATCACTCCATCCTCCCACCGCTTCTTCAAGCATCAATCTCTCCTTCCATTCTGGTTAACTTCAGAAAGACACTAAGAATACAAAGGCGAAGTTGATAATACAACTACTTTTAAGTATGACAGAACAAGCCAAAATAGGCGAATACTTCAAAAACCTAGACCAGCTTATAACATTGCAACAAACTAAGCTTGAAAAACTGCAAAACGTGAAAATTATTTGCAACCAACAAGTAAAACCGTTTGAGAACTTCCACGGTACACCAAGTCTAATAGTAGAAGTGTTATCAGGCAATATTTCAAACGATAGAATACTCAAATTCAATAAATACGCCAAATTCGGTGTAAAAGAATATTGGATAATCGACCCGAAATCAAGCAGTATCGAACAATATGTTTTAGAAAATGATAAATACACACTATTAAATGCAGTAAACCTACTAACTAAGCACGAACTAAACTACCTAACACCAGCCGAAAGACAATCCCACGCAACAACTATAACACCACATCTATTTCAAGATTTGGAAATTAACTTAACAGATATTTTTGAATATTAATCATATGTAAAGGCACGCCCTCGGGGGGCGTGCCAAAAAAATATTAAGAAAGGAATTTATAATAATGCCAATTACCAACGTCAAAATAAAAGACCTAACTGTGTTTAAAGAACTAGAACTTGAATTCTCAACAGGACTTAATGTATTTATAGGAGAAAACGGAACAGGCAAAACACATTTATTAAAACATCTGTATGCCAGCCAAAATTACGCAGTAACTAATAAATCAGTAGACGAAGAACGTTATTTTACTACAAGCGAATGTTTTGTGCTACCAGTAACAGGTGACATTATATCAACCCCATCAACTGCAACTGTATTCATACCTGCAAAAGATATGCTTACACATTCAAAAGGATTTATGTCTATAAACGACATGTATAACATGCCTTTTGACAAAACTTATTACGATATTATCAGCAGAGCATTACTACCAACATTAAAAGAAATCTCGCCAGAGGCACAAGAAATACTAAAGTCCATCGAAAAAATTATTGGTGGACAGGTCATAGTAGAAAACGAAGTATTTTATTTGAAAAAAACTAATTGTAAACCGATTGAATTTGCTTTAGAGTCAGAGGGAATAAAAAAAGTAGCTATAATATGGCAGTTAATTATGACAGGAAACATAAAAAAAGGATCAATATTATTTTGGGACGAACCAGAAGTCAATATTAATCCTAGCATTATACCAGATATAGTGTCAGTGATATTAGATTTATCAAAATTGGGAGTGCAAGTATTTGTATCAACACATGACTATATATTTGCAAAGTATATTGAGGTTTTAGCAGGAGATACTGATAATGTAGCATTTCATTCTTTTTATCAAACAAAAGATAATGGCGTTAAGTGTGAAAGTGGTCAAAATTTTAGGGATTTAAAACATAATTCTATTATAGCGTCGTTTGATGCACTGTTTAATAGAGTATATGACTTAAATATTGGTGATTGATATGATATTTGTAGAAGAAAATAATGAATATCAAATTGATGTTACTCAAGCTATTTGGGCAACAGATAGCCTAAATAAAATTTTTCATTTAGCAAAGACTCAATTATCAGATGTAGATTTTATTGTAGAAACTGATAAGGAAATTATATTTGTGGAGTACAAAAATTCAGCTATTAAAAATGCTGTAAATCCAGCAGCTTTTAATCCTTTAGATGATAAAAAAATAAGTCAAGTTGCTAAAAAATATTATGATAGTTTAACTTATGTTAATGCTATTGATAAATTAGAAAGAAAGCGTAAAATATATATTTATATTTTAGAAGCTAAAAATGGTGACAGTGTATTAAGAGGAAAAGCATACACAAAATTAAGAAAATTATTACCTTTTGAGTTACAAGAGCAAAATAATTTCAAGGAAACTTTAATAGATAAGTTTGAAGTATTATCTATTTCGGAGTGGAATATAGCTTATCCACAATTTCCGTTAACTAAGATACTATAAATAATCATATGTAAAGGTACGCCCTCGGGGGGCGTGCCAAAAAATTAGTCGTTAGCCATTCCATTAGCCACTTTGTATTTATACAACATTTCAGCGTGGTTTTGCTCTTCAACTTGAATATCAGCAAAAAGTTTTCTCACATCTGAATTTCCAAATACAAACACGTCGTCATTGTATTCTCCAGAAATAAGTTTTTCAGTGCTAATCCCATCTGTTGCAAGATAAGAATCATGCGTTTTGTCAGCTGAGTTTGTTCCCTCTGCATAAGTTGCTGTTGGAGCGTAGTTTTTCCCTTTAGAGTCGTTGCAATCTACCGCAGGAACTGGTCCACCGTTTAACACTTGCTCAAGTGAGTTGAAGTGATTTTGTTCGTCTTTTGTAAGAGTGTTAAATAATTCTTGAAGAACAGGGTCTTTTGCTTCGTTTGCATATCTTGAAAATTTGTCGATGCAAAGTTGCTCCTCAGATTTTAAGTTTTCTAATGCTTGTCTTTCTTTAGTGTTTAATTCCATTACATTTCACCTCATATTTTTTATTATACTATCAGTATTGCTAATTTCTAGCATTTTATACATAAATTTTAACTGTTAAATTGTAGATTATCATGGGTAATTTGTGGTAAAATAGATTATCAACTACAATTAACGAGGTGAGGGCATATGATACGACAAAACATTATAAAGGAAATAACTGCTGAAATCAATAATTTATTAAATGAGGTTTACCAAGAAGCTCTACAATTATTGGCAAATCGCTGGATTTTTATGGACAACAAAGACATATTTTATGACGGAAAAATAAAAGGATATTTTCCAAATTGCAATGAATATACTTGCACACATTCCGGCAATACTTTTGACATACCACAATTTGAGGATTTATCTTGGTCACTTTTAAGCGAAACGGAGCTAACGGTGTTATATAATGATTCTAAAAACTTTCCGTTTAAAAACAAAGAGAAGTTTTTAGTCGCCCCAAACACATGGAGTACTGAAATTAGATGTCTTGACAATCAAGGAAAGACTAAGTATAAATCTTTTGATAAAGAATGTACAGAGGGATATAATTTCCCAGTTTCTCGGCTTGAAAGCAGATACAATCTAGTAAAAGAAGAAGTTGTGATACATTGGTTACAAAATAATATAATTCCACGTGACTCAAAACTAAAAGATACTTATAAAACGTTAATCGACATATACAAAAATACTGATGTCAACTACGTTAGAAATCATGTAGACCAAACTATAGAAGTATCAAAAATGCATCAAGTTTTTAATAACTCAGATGTAACTAGTGGAACAGACAAACTTATTAAGTTTATACCACAAGTAATATTTAACCAAGTTGAAAAATGCAAACAAGACTTGTTAGACTGCGACAAACATAAAATAGCATCACCAAGCTATGATACAGAAATACTAACAACAGGACATTGGGAGGTAACAGAGCAAACAAACAACATACTTAGCATAAAAAATAATAATGCAAAATACCGTAACCCAATTCTGGACATAAAAGAGGGCGGAGTTGTTGGGATAGATTTTGGGGCAAAAAGTACAGTTGTTGTATATCAAGAAAACAGCCAAGATATCGTTCCTATGTATATAGGTACACCAACCGATAACTTATCAGCGTCAGACTTTGAAAACCCTACACTTATGAAACTTACTGATGTTGAAAGCTTTATGGAAAACTACAACAGTAAAATAAGTCGTCCAAACACAAAATGGGCAGACATAACAATCTCACATGGGGCACTTGACCAGTTTTTAGAAAATAGTCGTCGTGACTATTATATGTTTTTAAATGACTTAAAAACAAGTTGCACATATGATGATGAGTCGTTTAATCCAATGGAAATATACGCATACTATTTAGGTTTATATATAAACAACATGCGAAACGGGATATACTTGCAATATTTAATTTCATACCCTGTATCATATAGCACAGAATTGCGCCAAAGATTAGTGAAATCGTTTGAGATGGGACTAAAAAAATCATTACCTCAAGAGATATTATCAAATGAAGAAGTGATGAAAAAGTTTAGTGTAACAGGAAACGTTAGTGAACCCGCAGCATACGTTATTTCGGCGTTCAAAGAATACGGATTTTGCCCAGAAGACGGCGAGGCAGTTTATTATGGAGTGTTTGACTTTGGCGGGGGTAGTGCAGACTTTGATTTTGGTATTTATAGAGCGGCAAATAAAAAGCAAGACAAACGCCGTCATCACTTTGCACTAGAGCAGTTTGGAGCACATAGTGACCCTAAGCTTGGTGGTGAAAAACTTCTAAAAATTATAGCCACAACAGCATTCAAAGCAAATATAAACTATCTAAAAAAACAAGATATAACTTTAAATGGTAGAAACGTTGCTATAATAATGGAATTATTGCGTCCACTTTGGGAAGATGATAAAGATTATAAATCAACAATAAATAAAACACAAATACGTCTATTTAAAGATAACGACCAACTGTCTGCAAAGTTAAAGCTAAAAATTGATTGTGATATGCTTGAAGAAATGTTGAAAAATCGTATTGAACTTGGAGTGGCAAGATTTTTTACCTCTCTACGAGACACATTTAGTGATATAACAACTGAGGGCAGTGCGACTATAAATATATTTTTAGCAGGAAATGCAAGTAAATCACGTATTGTTAGACATCTATTTGAAAAATATATGCAAGGTCAAACTTCATATGATATATTTCCTCCACTTGGAACACAAGAAGCTAAAGAAAAGATGTTAGAACGAGGAATTCAAGTGAGTGACGATATAACTCGCCCAACAGCAAAAACAGCAGTTGCATTTGGAACGATTATTGGGCGAAAAACAGGAAATATCAATATTATTAACCATAATGAAGCATTTGACACGGATACAAGCTTCAACTACTATGTGGGGCAATGTGATAGACACGATAAATTTGAAACAATTATAACACCAACTAGTAATTTTCAAAGATGGATAGAATTTATTGACGCAGAAATTGATGCCTTTGAGTTGTACTATACAACATCACCTCTTGCAAGCACAAACACACTAGAAATCAATGAAGTGAAAAAAATAAATGTGCATCTACAATTTGCATACGAAGACCCTACAGTTGTAGTATTTATACGCCCTGTGTCTACAACGGAGATAGAGTATATGGTGGCACGTAAAATTGACGTAGATTATGAAATTTTGGAATTACCAAAAGTCATTAAACTGAATTAGATATAAATTTAAAACTATTAGTTCTACAAAACTAGTAGTTTTTTTTATTGACAATTTTGTTAGCACTAACTATAATTTTGTAATAGCGTTGGCTAACATTATAAAATAAAGGAGAAATATTATGAAGAAAATAGCGATTTATGGTAAAGGTGGTATAGGAAAATCAACTACTACTTCAAATTTATCTGCTGCTCTTGCATCAAAAGGTTACAAAGTTATGCAAATAGGTTGTGACCCAAAAGCAGACTCAGTAAAAAATCTGATGGCTGGTAAACATATACCAACAGTTTTAGACCAACTTAAAGAAAAAGGCGACGATTTGACGCTTGATGATATAGTGTTTGAAGGATATGGCGGCGTATTGTGCGTTGAGTCTGGAGGGCCAACCCCTGGGATTGGTTGTGCAGGTCGTGGAATTATTTCGGCATTTGAAAAGCTTGAGGAGCTTGAGGCGTTTGAACATTATAACCCAGATATAGTTATATATGACGTTTTAGGTGACGTAGTTTGTGGTGGATTTGCAATGCCAATAAGAGGTGGATACGCAAAAGATGTATTTATAGTTTCATCAGGTGAGATGATGGCACTATACGCTGCAAGCAATATAGCATCGGCGATTGACAACTTTGGAAAACGTGGATACGCATCGCTTAAAGGAATTATATTAAACGCTAAAAATATTGACGACGAAAAGCAAATAGTTCAAAAAGCATGTGATGAAATCGGTACTAACATTGTATCATACATACCACGTTCACAAGAAATACAAACTGCTGAACACAGAGGAGGAACTGTATTTGAGTTTCTTGACGATAGTTCAATTATGAAAGGGGAATATTTAGAACTAGCAGATAAAGTTCTAAATGCTAGTGAAGATGTCTAAAAATAAACAGGCAAGTATGCCAAAAGTTATCGCAGTATGCCTAATATTAATTGTTTTAATAGGAGCTATGTCTATTGTTGCACTAAACGTTGGGAGTGCAGGGTATTCTGTTAGCGAAATTTTTACAGCATTGACATCTGGTGAAGACAGCACAGTTAAAGTAGTTATTATGAATTTGAGGTTACCAAGAATTATACTGGCACTAATAGTTGGGGCATCGCTGGCAGTTGCAGGTGCACTTCTTCAAGCCGTTATGGGTAATCCACTTGCAGATCCAGGAACAATCGGGGTTTCGGCAGGGGCAAGCACGGCAGCAATAACAATTTTATTATTATTTCCACATCTAACAGCGTCTGTTCCATTGTTTGCATTTGTTGGGGCAGGATTTGCATGTGTACTTATTTTCGTTATGGCTTGGGACAATGGGATTTCGGCTATGCGAATAATTTTATCGGGAGTTGCAATCAATAGTGTACTTGGAGCATACAACTCATTTTTACAATTACTTAACGCAGATGATTTGCAAAATGTTTTATCATTTATGAACGGTAGTTTGTCAGGACGTTCATGGGGGCAAGTATATATAGCTTTAGCGTATAGTTCGATTGGACTAACTCTAGGATTTTGTTGTATCAAAACTGCAAACCTACTTCTTCTAGGTGAAGATATGGCAAAAAGTTTAGGTGTAAACGTAACAAAAAGCCGAATTGCATTATCGGCAATATCAGCATTCCTTGCAGCATCAACGGTTACAGTTGTTGGTATGGTCGGATTTGTTGGGCTTATCGTGCCACATATCGGTAGACTTATAATCGGCTCAGACTATAAAGCTTTACTTCCTGTAACGACACTACTTGGTGCATTAATTTTACTTGTTGCTGATACGATAGGACGTGTAATTATAACGGGTATGGAAGTTCCAGTAAGTATAGTTATGGCACTTGTTGGTGGACCATTTTTCTTATATATGTTGAAGAAGAAAGGAAAAGTTTATGCAGGTTAAAGGTGACGCAGTACAAATTGCATATGGCGAACATGTCATAGTTGAAAACATAGATATAACTGTAAAAAAAGGTGAAATTACTACTATTATCGGACCAAATGGTTCAGGAAAATCAACGGTTTTAAAAGCATTAACAAGGTTGTTGGACTACAAAATTGGTTCAATAACTGTTGATGGTGAAGAACTTAAAAAAATGCATAGTAAAGATTTGGCACAAAAAATGGGCGTATTGCCACAAAAGCATAATGCCCCGCCAGACTTTACAGTAAAAGATTTAGTTGCATTTGGGCGTATGCCATACCAAAAATGGTTTAGCGGGAACTCAAAAGAAGATGAAGAAATTATTGAGTGGGCAATGAAAGAAACAGGAGTATATGAACTTAGAGATAGGTCAATTCAAGCATGCTCAGGTGGTCAGGCACAACGTGTTTGGATTGCCACTGTTCTTGCACAAAAGCCAGAAATACTTTTTCTTGATGAACCAACTACTTATCTTGATATTTCATATCAGCTTGAAACGATGAAATTACTTAAACGTTTAAATAAAAACTTTGGGGTAGGCGTTGTTATGGTGTTGCATGATTTAAGCCACGCCCTAGAAGTTAGCGACAAAATTGTCGTTATTAAAGACGGAAAAAAATATTCGGAGGGAACACCAGCCGAAGTTGTTACACCACAAATGCTTAAAGAAGTTTATGGTGTAGATTGCGAAATAGTGTTTGTTCCAGGGCGAACGAACCCTGTTATTGCATATTCTGAAATTATATAATAAGGAGAAAATTATGGACGGAAAAAAAATAATCAGCAGGCTTAAAAGGCTTGATGAAGTTGAAACTATTAAAGATGTGCAACAGCTTACGCACACGTTGTTTCCAGGAAGCCACTGCCCACTTATGGGTGCGGCACTTGTTGCAAAAGGTATAAAAGATGCAATGATTATGGTTATTGGAACTGATGAATGTGCATATTACACGAAGTCACTTACGCTTAACCCAGACTTTGGTGGGATTAAAGGGCGATGTGTATCTGTTGTTGTTGACACGCATGACGTAACTTTTGGTAGTGCGAAAACGACAGAAGTTGCATTTGACGAGATGATTAAAGAGTATGACCCTAAATGTGTATTTTTGGTAACAACTTGTGTTATAGAAATTATTGGTGACGATATGGACGCAGTTGCAGCTGCACTAACAGATAAATACAACTTGCCAGTTATGGCTGTGCACACAGAGCACTTTAAATGTCAAGACCATATGCCAGGGATAGAAAGAACGATTACAGCATGTGCCGAGATGATGGAAGACCAAGATAAAGGCAAACAAGTAAATGTGCTTGGGCAACGTCTAGGAATTTTTGAAAATACAGAGCTTTACAGCGTGCTAAAAAATGCAGGTGTTGAAGTTGGACTTATGTTGCCGTCAGGTTGTACAGTTGATGACATCAAAAAAGCACCATCAGCACAAGTAAATATCGTTGTGCATGATACAGCACTTCCACTTGCAAAGAAAATGGAAAAAGAGTTTGGCGTGCCATACGTTAACTTTGTTAGATTTGCAAATTTGGAAAGCATTTTAGATAACTACAAAAATTTATTTAATTACTTAAATGTGGAACTTCCGCAACAAGTTGTAGAAAATTATGAAGCGACTCAAGATGAGATGAAAGAGGCGAAAAAAGCACTTGACGGAGTTACTTATATTTATGGACACACGCCATTTGTACCGTTTGAAATAAATGCTTTTATGATTAGTCTTGGAATGGAGCCACTATTAATCCAAGTGTCACATCTTGATGGAATTGAAACGTGGAAACAAGAAATTTTGAAAACTCATAATCCATTTACAACTAAGTCGGCAAACATTACGCCACTTCAATATGTGTATGATGAACTTAAACCAGATTTATACCTTGGACATGAGTATGCGAACAAGCTTAGAGCAAAAGGTATTGCACTTGTGCATACAGATAGAGCGAACCAAATGCTTGGGTTTGATGCAACTAGATTTATAGTTAATGCACTTGTGAATTCGGCTGCACTTGCTAAGTCATATCAATCAGGCGAAATGCCAGAGTCAGCAGGAATGCCAATGCCTATGGGCGGTGGAATGGGTGCTATGATGGGTGGCGGACACCCAGCAGGTGTGCCAAAACACGGTGGCGGTGGACACCCAGCAGGAATACCAAAACACGGTGGTGGCGGACACCCAGCAGGCATACCAAAACATACTGGAGGAGGAAGACCACATGGGACTATGTAGATTTTTACCAACACCATCAGATAGAATGGGGTTACTTTGGACGTTATTAACAATAAAAGAAAGCGTAATTTTGGAGTATGGGCCAGCAGGGACAACTCATTATAGTATGGGATTTTTAGGCAAACTAGGAATTGACTACAACGAGCAAATTTTCTCAACACATATGAGCGAAGATGATGTTATTATGGGCGATGTATCACGCCTTGAAAATTCTTTAGTTGAGCTAGACGAAAACTTTTCACCAAAAGTTATATTTGTAGTAGCATCTTCAACATCAGAAGTTATCGGGACAGATATCAAAGGTGTTTGTAGGTATATGCAACCAGATATAAATGCAAAAATAATCCCATGCGATGTTGGCGGATTTAGAGGGGATTATAGCATTGGAGTTTCATTTGGATACAATGCAATTGTGAAAAATCTTGTTAAAGAAGCTGAAAAAACTAATACATTTAACATTATTGGGTTATCAGTTGGAAACTTTAGAGCATTTTCAGACAAAAATGAAATTGTTCGCTTGATGAAAGAAACATATGGGCTAGAGCTTTCAACAACTTTGTGTGCAGAAACGACAGTTACTCAAATTGAAAATATGTCACAAGCAAAAGTGAACCTTGTTGTTGGTGTTGAAGGGCTTGCGGCAGCAAAACATATGGAGAAAAAGTTTGGCGTTCCTTATGTGTACGGTGTTCCTTACGGCTATGAGGGCACAAAACAATGGCTTATGCAAGTAAGTGAGGCGATAGACTCACAACCAAACCCAGCTGTTATGGGCGAAATAGGCAAAAAAATTATGGGTGCATCTCACTACAAAATGTATGGAATGATGTTGAAGAAAACGTTAAAAGTTGCAGTTATAGGAGATTATGACAGAGTTGTGGGGCTTTCACAAGCTATGGAAAACCTGGGTGCACAAGTTGAAACAAAAATTTGTTTACACACACTAAGAGGAATAGAAAATCCAGCTGAGGACATTTTATATTTTAAAGAAGAAACAGATAGAATTGCAGCAATCGAGCAACTAAATGATACTTTCGTTTTATGTGATGAAGTGTCAGCAATGTTATTAAACGATACAAACACATCAATGTGTGTAAATTCTCCAATGGTGTTCAAAAGCCAAGTTGCAACACATTTACCTATTGTTGGAGTGCACGGAATTGATATGATTAGAGAAAGTTATGATGAATATTTAAGACATTTATAGGGGGTTATTATGAAATTAGCAAAAGCATTAGCATTAAGCACAGCAGTTATGATGACGACAACGGCATGTAGTTCGGGTTCAGGAACATCAACAGCAACATCAGCACCAACTACAACTGTAAGTGAGTCAGCAAAAGAGGAAGTTAAAGAAGAAAAAGAAGAAGTTAAAGATGAATCTAAAGAAGAAAAAGCTGAAGAACCAGTTTCTACGGAATTTGTTCTTAAACACACATACGATTTAGTTAATATGTATGATGATGTAATTTTAGATGAAATTCCACAAAGAATAGTAACTTTAAGCACATATCCAGTTTTATCACTATACGATATGGGTCTAGCTGAAAACTTTGTTGGAGTGCCAACAACTACAACTTTAACTTATCCAGATGATTTACTAGATAATGTTGAAGTGTTGCCAGGGGTTATGCAAGCAAACTTTGATATTGAGTTAATCGTTGCGATGGAGCCAGACCTTGTGATTTGTCCTGCGACAGCTATGTCTGTGCATGGTGAAACGCTGATTGCAGCAGGAATTCCAGTGTATGCAATTGGAATGAGCGATATGAATGGTGAAATGAACGTGTATGAGTATATGAAACACCAAACAGACGTGTTGACAGATGCGTTCGCATTAACATCAGAAGCTAAACAAGCTGCGGAAAATATCAACAACAGATTTACGGAGCTTGAGGTAAGACTTGATGAAGTTAGACCACAATTTGAGGGACAAACGTATTTGGGGTTAACAATTTCTAGTGTAACGGACTATTATTTACAAACTCCAACTTCAACTCTTGGAACGATGCTTAGTATGATTGGGCTACAAGATATATTTGCAGAAGATGAGTCTGTTGAGTCATCACAAGCACACGGAATGTCAGGTCTTGTAAATCTTGAAGATATCGTTGGACTTGAAACAGATTTATTAGTTTATGTTGTTTCAGGAGTGCCAACTATTGAAGAAGCACAAGTAAACGTTCAAGCGGCAAAAGACAACAACCCACCAGTTTGGAATGCAATTCCAGCAGCGTCAAGAGGAGATGAAATTTCTCTTACATCAGCGTATGTTGTAACGGCTGGGGTACAAATTATTGATAGTATGCATGCATTAATTGATTTATTGTTAGAGCAACAATAGTAAAAAGGCTACGGGATTGGGTTTCCGTAGCCTTTTTTTTATACATAAAATACCTGTTTTCGATAAATTAATATAAATTTAACTTGAATTTAACATGGATTCGATATAATAAATTACAAAATAAAACAAAGTGAGGTTAATATGAAAATTTTTACAAAATCTATATTCAAAATTGCATTACTATCTATAGGAGCTATGGGGCTTGTGGGATGTAGCAGTGGAAGTGGACAAACTACAACAGATGCATCAAGTCAAAATTCAACAAATTCAAATGCAAGTTCAAGTTCAAGTTCAGAAACACCAGCTCAAGCAACAACGAGTCAAGAACCACTAATGGTATATTTAAATGACTTTGATGAAGTTATAATTGATTTATTTAAAGAAGCAACTGGTTATGATGTTGAAGTTGTTCTTGGAAATGGTGCAGAAACTATGTCTCGTATAGCGGCAGAAAAAAATAACCCTCAGTGGGACGTGGTTTGGATTGATTCAGCAGCAAGCGTATACAATTTGGCACTACAAGGGCAAGTTATAACAGATTGGGAGCCAGAAAATGCAAGCTTATTAACTGATTTTGCAAAAGAAATGGTGCCAGATAACAAAGCATTTTATCCAACAGGTATACATGCAGCGGGTGTGCTAGTATATAGAAATGATATATTTGACGAATCAACAGCTCCAAAAACTTTCGATGATTTATTGATAGCTGATAGAGGTTATGAAATCGGTATGGCTGACCCTGGAGTTGCTGCACCTGCATATCCACTTGCATCATACTTTATGTACGAAAAAGGTATTGATGGTGGAAAAGAGTGGTTTCAGACGTTATTTTCACAAGGCATGAAAGTGTATCCTAAAAATCCGCAAATTGTTCAAGCGTTATCAGGTGGAGAAATAAATGTTGCATTACTACAAGAAACAAATGCATATGATATGATTTCGTCTGGTGAGCCAATTTCTATCGTATGGGCAGATGGTGGTTCTCCTGGTTCTATTCGAGTTGCAGCGATATGTAGTGAAACAGACAACTTAGAAGTTGCACAAGCTTTCGTAAACTTTTTATTAGACCCAGAAACTCAACAAGCACTTGTTAACACTGGTGACGAAGGATTTTTTGAACCTAGCGTTGTTGGTGCAAATATGAATGATATTAGACTTAATGATGGTGCAACTTTAGGTTATGCAGATATTTTATGGGCAGCAGAACATGAAGCAGAAATAAAATCTTGGTTTGCTGATATGTCGGTTCAATAGAGGAATTATTATGTCATCAAAGCAAAATACAGCAGGACACTTGATTGGATTAATACTATTTGTATTAATATTGTTGCCATTGTTTACAGTATTTATACAAATAGTACTTCCACAACTTGACCCAGAGCAATTTGACTTATCAAACTTATCACTAATTATAGAGGGTTTTGAACGCCCTCTATGGAAAACAGCGTTTTTCAACTCACTAAAATTGGGGGTTGGAACGACAACAATAGGTGTATGTCTAGCGACTGTGCTTGCCTACATACGTGTAAATTACGAGTTTGCAGGTCGCAAAATGCTTGATTTAACAGCTTGGATTTTAATTATAGTACCATCATTTATTTTGGCTCAAGGTTGGATTTTCTTTTCGTCAGGAAATGGAATTGCAGCAGAATGGCTTGGGATATCAGGCTTAAATAAATTTATTTTTAGCTATTGGGGACTAGTATTTGTATTAGTTTTATGTAAATTCCCACTTGCTTATATAACAATAAAAAATACGCTTGAATTGTCACCAGCATCACTAATACAAGCAGCACAAATGAACGGTGCATCAGCAAAATATATTTGGCTAAAAGTTAGATTGCCACTATGTTTGCCAGCATTTTTGTCATCAGCAATGTTAATTTTTATGGATACAATCGGGGATTATGGAATGTCCTCAACTATAACAGCGGCTTTCCCATTTCCAACGTTGCCATACACAATTTACAGCGCAATAACAACAACGCCATCAAGATTTGATATGGCGGGAGTTTTATCTTTTTATCTTATAATTTTAATTATTTTTGCTATGACAATACAAAGTTTGGCTATTGGACGCAAAAAGTTTGACTTTTTAGGCAATGACACGATGGAAGTTGTGCCAAAAAAATTATCAAAAGGTGGTTCAATTGCTTGCTCAGTTTTTGTAATAGGATTTTGTTTGTTAGCTTTAGGGGTACCAATTGGTTCAAACATTATTATGTCATTCTCTGATTCAATTAGTATCGGAAGATTTAGTTTTACGTTAGATAACTATGTTGAGGTGTTATCAGGGCGAGATAACTTGCTTGGAGGACTAACAAATTCATTAAAAATAGCAGCATCAGCAGCAACGGGCGGGATTATTATTGGATTTTGCGTTGCATATTTGTTGTCATATTCATCATACAAATACAAAAAAGTTATTGACAGTATGACGCTTATAGCTATGGCTATACCAGGTGTTGTGCTTGGGATAGGATACATTTTTGTATGGAACCAAAAATGGCTTGCAAACATCGGAATGGACTTATACGGAAAACCAGAAATATTAATACTGGCAAGCATCGCAACAGCAATACCACTAACAAACCGAATATTAGTATCTGGAATGGCAAAAATACCATCTGATTTACTTGTGGCAGGGCAAATGCAAGGTGCAAGTTTCTTTAGATGTATAAGAAGTATTTTGTTGCCACTACTTCATGTGACAGTAGTTTCGGCACTGCTTAGTGCGTTTGGTAGCAGTGTATTTAATCTTGCAATAACAACAATTTTGTTCCCGCCAAGATTTAACACGTTGCCTGTATATATCGCAGATGCATACAACTCATTAAAATTTGGATATTCAGCAGCAGCTACTATTGTAGGTGGTGGAATTGTTGTATTAATAATATGTGGACTAGAAATTTTGCTGAAATGGAGAAAAAAACCTAATGAAGACACTACTAAAAATTGAAAATTTGCAAAAAGATTTTGGAAAAACTAAAGTTTTAAAAGGAGTAAATCTTGATATAAAAGAAGGCGAAATAATTAGCGTGCTTGGTCCATCAGGTTGTGGAAAGTCTACTATGCTTAGAATTATATCAGGGATACTACCTCCAGACGAAGGGGTTATCACACTAAGTGGCAACGTTATTTCGGACAAAAAGAAGTCTGTGCCAACAGAAAAGCGAGATATGAACATGGTGTTTCAAGACTTTGCACTGTGGCCACATATGAGCGTTAAAGATAACATCACTTTTGGACTAAAAGTTAGAAAAGTTTCTACGCAAGAAACAGAAGAAAGACTAAACAAACTGATTGAACTACTTAAACTTAACGGCTTAGTAAATAGATTTCCATCAGAATTATCAGGTGGACAACAACAACGTGTGGCAATCGCACGTGCATTAATAACTAATCCAGTTATCGTTTTGTTAGACGAGCCGCTTTGTAACTTAGATATTCAGCTTAGAGTTGAGATGCGTACAGAAATGGCATACTTATTTAGACAGTTAAAAACAACAGTTTTCCACGTAACGCATGACCCTGCTGAGGCATTTGCAATGGCTGATAGAATAATTATAATGAATAGCGGGAAAATAGACCAGCTTGATACGCCGCTAGGTTGTTATAAAAATCCACAGACACCAATAGTAGCAGGACTGTTAGGTGCATACAACACAGTTGTAGCAAAATTTGTTGCTCAAGAAGGTGAGTTTGCCAAAGTTGATGTTGACGGAAATCAATTGTTATGTAAAACTTTCGGCGACACATCACAAAATGTTACACTAAAATTTAGACCAGAGGAATGTATATACTCAAAAACTAAAATAGAAAATTCATTCCCAGTAAATGTTGTTGTGTCAACTTTTGAAGGTAGTTGCTACCGAGTTAAGGCAACAACTGCAAATAATTATTCATTTTCGTTTTTATCAACAGACCAACTAGAGCTTGGAGAAAATGGATTTATATCTATAAATAAAGAAAATCTATACGGATATAGCGAAGGTGCGTAACAATGACTGATTTAACATTTAAAGGAGGGTATGGCGAACACGGTCGCAGTTGTTTTTTGATTGCTGTTAAAGATTATTATATAATTTTGGACTGTGGAATTATGGACACTGACCCAAACCCATATCCAGATATTAATAGAGAAATTTTAGAAAAAGTTAAATATATGTTTGTTTCTCATCACCATGAAGACCATATAGGTGCATTTGAACATTTTGTTGATAATGGATTTTGTGGAAAGTTAGTTATATCTCAAGTGGCATACATTTTAGCAGATATAAATTATAACAATACAATATTTTTGGATACAAATTCTACTAATCTAAACTTGTGCGAAGATATAGAGGTTCAGTATGGCAGAAGTGGACATTGTGTAGGGAGTTTATGGTTTAATATTAAATTGGAAAACAAATCATATTTTTATAGTGGCGATTTTCAAGCGTACACACATGCTTATATTTGCGATGTGCCAGAAAATGTAGTTGCTAATGTTGCTATAATTGATGCAGCACATAAAGATTTGGACGTTGCTGAAAATAGAAGTAAACAATTTATAGATACTGTTCAAATGCATTTGGACAACGAAGAAAAAGTTGTTTTGCCTGTGCAACCATACGGTAGAGGGATTGAAATATTGTTAGATATATTAAAAAATCTTAGTAGCTATAAAATTGCAGTAGACAAACGTTTTTTGAAGGCTATACTAAAAAACTTAGAATATCAACAATATTTTAAACAAGATAGCTATAGGATTGTAGAAAAATTTTTAGACACTAATCCTTTATATGACGATAACACATTTGATATTTTATTGATTGGTGACTCGCATTTAGTGAAACAATCAACACAAACTATTTTAGAAAATGTGAAAGATAAGTTTATTGTAGTTGCGACAGGAAAAGTAGCTAAAAATGAGATGATTGACAAATTAAAGAAAAAAGATTGCTTAGTTAAATGTAGTTATACACATCACCAAAGTTTTAAAGATATTGAAAATTGGGTTAATAACAATGAGTTTGGGATTATAGTGCCTTTTCATAATGACTTAAAGCAATTAATAGTATAACAAAAAGGCTACGGGATTTGGTTTCCGTAGCCTTTTTGTCTTAAACTGTAAGAAGTTTTTCGTTATCTTTTAGAGCCGTTGTAAGTGGAACACCCATAGGTCCTACTTCCAACTCAAGTGATTTCAATTTTTCTGTTACACCAAATGTATTTGTGCACCCAATACAAGCTTTAACAACTACGCCTGCATATTGTGCCATTTTAATTTTTTCTTGTATGCCCTCATCTTCGGCTACAAGTTTTGCACTTGCTCCCCAAATAATAATTTCCACTTCATTAAACCAACCTTGAGTTTTTGCGGCTATTGCATACATAAACACCATAGTATGGGCAGTGTGTGGGTTGTCGCTTGTCCATAAAATATTAAGTTTATCGTCCATTAAAATTCCTCCAATTTTTTTCTGATATTTGTGATATAATAATTATATCTATATGCAAGTATAATATCAAGGAGGATTTTGCAATGATTGATTTAGCACAAACAATTAAACAGGCAGAACAGGGAGATGCACAAGCACAGTTGTTGCTTGGAGAGTATTATGATGGCGAAGATGGTGTGGAAAAAGATTTTGAGAAAGCTGCTTACTGGATTCAAAAAGCGGCAAATCAAAATTTTGCAGAGGCACAAAACTTGTTAGCTTGTTATTATTTTAACGGATACGGAGTAGAAGAAAGCAAAGAAACAGCTGTAAAATTGTATAAATTAGCTACTAAGCAAAAATATGTATGGGCTATATACAATCTTGCAGATTGTTATAGACGAGGTAAAGGTGTGGAACAAGATTTAGAAAAGTCAAATGAACTATCAGCACAAGCTTTTAAGTTATTAATGGAAAAAGCAGAACAAGGTGATGTTGAAGCACAAAATCATATAGGTAAAAGCTATGAATTAGGGCTAGGCGTAGAAAAAGACTTGGATATAGCTATGAAGTGGTACAAAAAATCAGCTAGTCAAGGATACAAATGGGGACAATGGAACGTAGATAGAATTGAAAATTAGTAACTAATAAAAATAACAGACCTGATTTATGCCGAGCATGTAATTAAGGTGAGGTTTAGAGGGGTTACACACTTAAAATCAGGTCGTTTGTTATTTGATATACGTAGTATAACAGATAAAAAAGTAGAAATTGTGAATTTTTTAGCATTGATAAAAATAATTTTTAGCTATAAGCCCGATACCATTCTAAATAAATACCACACTAAAACTATAATTAATATAATACCACTCAAAATAGAAAATAAAATTCCCCTCTTAGACAATTTATTTATCTTTTTCAGTCGCTCCTCAAGTTTCAAATAAGAAATTTGTGACACTTTATTCCTTTTAAATAGCATTTTTGCAACCAGTTTTACCACTTTTCCAACAATCCATACAATAAGTGCACCATACAATACATAAGATGCAATTGTCAACAATGTAAATATAGTTCTAACCAAATTGTACGTTTCAAACAAAGTTGGTATCGGCTCTGGCATAGCCATTATTAATTTATTTATAACGAAAGTCGTCATACGATATCCCCCTATAAGTTTCTTGTCTAAGCATACTACATTAGAAAAAAATTTTCAAGAAGTGTGTATAAAATGTTTTTTGTGGGGAATACTCTAGTTACTAAAAAAATAAAGGAGCTTAATGATGGCAAATGCTTTAATAGACACTGCCGACAACTTAGCTACCATTGATTATACACAACTTTTACAAAAGCTTACTCAATATTTACCTAATATAAAACTAGAAACTAGTCATAACTATACTCAAATTTCTAACTTGCATAACACTATTAATGACATTATATCTGATTTAAAATCAGAATTTGTTACCACATCAAAAATTCTAAACATTGACTTTACGAAACGACCTAATCATTTATCAATCAACTATCAAGATTACGCAAATTTTTCAGCAGATATAAAAAAACTATATGACAAACTACAAATAGATAGCATTGATGTACATCAACTATCTAAATTAGATAGTATCAAAAAAAATCCAAAAGTAGCTATAAATTTTGGGGTAGATTACACTTTTTCACCACAAAATTTAGCAAAAAAATCGATGGAATTTACATCTAATAAAGTTAATACAATCGAGAGGTTACGGGTTGATTCTGTTCAAATAAAAATTAATACAAAAGAAGTAGAACAGCAGTTCAAAGAAAATATTATTAACCAACTATGTAATTATATAGACGATGAGGAGGATTTAGAAGATAAAATAGAAGCCGTTCAACAAGGTAAATCTAATGTTAATAACGTAATAAGCTCTATCAATAACGATTGTTTGGCTCGAATAAAACGAACTATTTCTTACTTGTATATGGAATATTTACTTGAGGACTTTCAATATGCAAAAAACTATAAGTTTGCACATAATTATGTCAGACGTTTTAAGATGCTAGAACAATATTTACAAGAGCTAAGATTACTTCCTGAACGAGATGGAACTATATCTATCGGACAATGTTCATACAATTTGTGTGACTTATTATATGAAGGAAATGCCTTTGATAGTTTACCCGTTATAGGCAAAGTTGACGGAACTATGTTAGAAAATACAGAAGATGGATTTAAAACGTTCAAAATTGCTTTGAAAATGAAATTAAACGGCTCCGTACAAAAAAATGAAGGTTCTGTTTCATCTTTAGAATATCATTTGAAAAATATTATAAATGATCAGGTTGATCCAAAAAAGCGATTACGTACGTTTTTTTTATACACGTTTTTATTGCATAAGTTAGACGATGACAATTATGATCCTATTAAAAATTGGAAAGTTATTAAGTCTAAATTAAATACTGAAACTATTAGTCCTATACTAAATCAATTTGTTAATAGTTTTACAAAAAGGAGTCTAGGAGATAAAAATGGTAAAGATATAGTTGCAGATATCACTAAACTTTTTACGGAGATATCTAAAACTAAAGTATCAACGTTACAAACAACGTCTAAATTGTATAATAGAAATTTAACTATGTTAAAAGGGGTACTTGAACCAAATTTAGAAGGACAACATATATTTAGACCAGTAAAATATGACAAAGAGTATTTAAAATACGTTTCAATAGTTGAAAACTCATTAGATGAAACTATTAGACTGCTAGATGTAGCATTAACTTTTACGATAAATAGCACAAGTTTATATGAAAATAGCAATTTAGAGCAAACAGGATTGCAATACGCAACTAAAGAATTAAATATTTTGCCGATAATATTAGTTCCAGAGATAAACAACTTTAGTAGACTTAATAATTTATGGGAAACACTGAACAATGTTTATCATATTAGAATATCGTATCCTCCCAAATTAAATACAGAAAATGAAGATGGATATTTATATACAATTTGTTATACTACGCTTGTATATATGAGTATTGATAAGCTACTTAAAAATATAGAAAATAAAAAAGATGTTTACATTCCTATTTTAAGAGTTCACTCATGTAAACAACAATTACAGGCACCACACATAGGCGAATATGTTAGAGATATAGGAAAAACTCTTGAACATATGTTAGGCGACAAATATAGAAGCATGTCACAAGGATTTATATATGATAGAAAAGATAAATATCTAAAAAATATATATTTAAATGCAATATCTTCGATGTATAGCCGAGTTCCAAAATCGTTTAATTTAAGTAATGTACCTATAACAGATAATACAGCTATTATAGTAGTGACTGGGAGGAAATGCGATAACACAGAGCAAAGTGAAGTTAGTTTATTGTTAGGTGAGGTGATTTTATTTCGCACTGATAATAACAGCATAGTATGCGATGACTATAAAACTTTTTGTGATAGTTATAAAAATACTGAGATATATGAAACTCCTAATGTTTTAGCAGACATAGTAAACGAGATATATGCAAAAGGATATAAAAAAATTATTTATATTTCTAAAGCTCCGTATTCTAACAAGTTAAATATAACTTCAGATAGAGATAACTTATATTTCATGAATAAGTCTATAATACAGATGATACAAAAGCCAGACTTAGAAATTTATCCAATATATTTTGAGCAGTATTACAGCATTGATTATAATATAGCAACTAGGCAACAAGGCGCACTATATATTAGTGAAACTGATGAAATAGGACAACATTTAGATACAAACAATAAAACTGTCGCTGGAGTATTTAACTTATATTCTGGAAGGTCAGTCGGTAGAACAAGCGATAGCAAAGAGTTGAAATACTATAAAGGTGTTATATTGTACCTAACATTTTGTAATATGTACAATGAACAAACAAATAAAAATATTAGAGAAGCCTTGATAAATAAATCCGAACTAAAAAACTGGATCACTGAAGTTTTAACTATGTTACATTATAGTAGATATGAAGCAAATGGAAATATAACTATAAAGACAAATCCTTATGATAGATTGTTAGGAGATGATGGTGTTTCCGCTAGAAGTGTATTTACATTTAGAATTGAAAACAGATATAATCTCAAATTTAATGCATTAGCTTATTTAAGAGAGATAAAAAGATTATTAATTTAAGGAAGGTGATTTATGGATAAAAAGGACTTAGGCTTTGTATTTGAGCTTGGTTTTAATATAGGAATTGCATCACAAATACCCGACAATAATGACATCTCAAAAGATTTATCTCACAAATCATATAATAGGGAGCAACTGTATAGACGATTTAAAAATGAGGCGCAGGACTATAGTGTAGTTAAACAACAAATAGACTACTTGCTTTTTAAAGGCATATTAACTGGTAAAAACTTTTTTAAAGACTGGATACAGACAAAAATTGGTGAAAAGCCTTTTGAAGTTATTTACTTTCAAGCAAATTTCTATAAAGTGTTTGATGAACTTAAAACGAATACCGAAGAACAAAGATATTCGGCCAGTGCATTGGAAAAACAACTGAAAATTAAACTTAACCAACTAGAGATAGATAATTTATTTAGGTTAGGAGAAATGTTTAAGGCAGATACTATTATTTTGATACGCTCAAAAGATAAATATTACTTGACGGTTGTTGATAATTCAATAAAAATTAAAAATGTTATAGATTATAGTGATATAGAACAAGTTAAAGAAATGTTACAAAAAACTACTAATGTAAAACGTTCTAAAAGTAATTTTGCAAATTTAGCAGTGGATAATACAGATATCTCCAATCTAAATATTGAAAACTCATTGAGAGATTATATTTTAGGAATAGGTACGAAAGATAAACCCCTTCAAAAAATGATACAAGCTGGTAGTTATGCCAATAGTTTTATAAACTTAATAACTATTAAAAATATATTGCCTTTAGATAAATTAGTATCTGTAATGATAGTTGGCTACACTGACGAGGAAGTTTGTACAAGTAATTTAGATTATAAAAATTTAAGTATTTTACAAATGTGTCAACAAACTTATGCTCAGATGGATAAACAAAACAAACAGACAGAATACAGCGAAAAACAAAATGATATATTCAAAAAAATAGTATCCAACTTTAGAAAAACTTTGAATATAAGCAATGAGGTTATTAAACCAATTTTAGACTTAAAATCAGGGATAAATAGTTTTAATATATCAACCTCATATTCAAACTATCAAAACACAGCAACAAATTTTTCTTATGAAGAAGATAACGATACATTTAGAAATATTCATGCCAATCAAATTACTAAATATTTAGGAGATAAAAATGTTCAGTTGCTGTTTTTGACGGGAAATCCAGGTATAGGAAAAACTACTGCATTAGTTGAATATTTAAAACAGCAGGAAGGTTATTTATTTTTATATATAAGTCCCCGAACTCAAGTAAATAAAGATTTGGAACATAAGTTTTGTATTGATGATGAAAAACTTTATGATGAGAAAGCAATTTACCTTACAACTAATGGAAATGACGAAAAATTTATAAATAACGAACTAGTTAACATAGTAAATTTTAGAGGGTTATCGCAATATGAAGATATAAAACAGCCTATACAATTTTTGCCTATAGATAGAGATAAATCTACAGATGAACAAAATTTAAAGTTACAAGCTATTAATGAAAATACTTTAGTTAAAGTGAACCAATTCAATTTAGGTGTATTAAATCGCTTATCGCTAGGTATAGACCACGTTATAACTAATAATTTAAGTAATAAAATTATTGCTACTGTTGCGATGCAGTCTTTACGTCTAACACAAGGGGGGACAACCGCTAATCATTTTAAAAGGATATTCAAAAATGTTTACAATGATAAGACTAATACTATTAATATACAAGAGTTTATAAAACTAGCAAATAAATGTCCTAATATTGTTATTATGTTAGATGAAATAACAGGTGACGGAAGTGGTATAGCATTTTTTGATGAACTAATAAATTTAATACACAAAAAAATATATTTTAATTTGCCTACTCATCTAAAACAAAAAATTAATTTTAAAATAGTTGTAGCTGATGCTTCTATAACTAATATATCTGTTATCAATAAACATTTTATGACAGCTTACAATGATAATGATAAAATTTATTTTTCTAAAGAAGAGCAACAAAATACTTTTTCAGTTGAACAGTTCAAGTTTAGAAAAAAATACAATTCTATATGTATAAATACAAACTCTTATCCTGCAAAAAGTTTAGATATAAGCTATAGACTAATTGTAAATACTCAAAAAGAACTGGATAAAACTTATATTGATATTATCGATAAAGAAATTACTACTGAGGCAGTTAACTTAATAACTAGTATAGCAACAAAGCAAGTAATAATCTACATTCAAAATATAGCCAGAATAGAAACTATAACACAGTTATTAAAAGAGATGTATTTTAAAGCTACAAATCAGCAACTGAAAGAAGATGTAGACTATATTTCAATTTATTCGGCGATGGAAGAAAACAAAAGAAAAAATATAACAAAAAATAAGGACACAGCAAAATTTATATTGATGACATCATCAGCAAGTAGGGGGATATCATTCCCAAATACTACTTTTATTTTAGTAGATGTACCGACTTTTGATATAGAAAAAAATATAATGGAGATAATCCAATTGTGTTATAGAGGGCGTGGCAACTATAATATAGATGCTACAGCAAGAAAGACAATAAAATTTTTTGTAGGAAAGACTATTGAAAATTATCAAGATATATCGCAAGTTAAACATCAATTAACAAGTACATTAACTCTATTAACATTAATACACACAAGTTTATTAACTAGAATTTATGGAAGTCATAAAGTAGGAAAACAAAATATATCATTAATACCTGTAGGGGATAAAGGGGTTGAAGCAACGTCTGAAATGCTAATTGAAAGGTTTAGTTCACTAGTAAGTAATCTAAAAAAAGAAATGCGTAAAGACTTCTCAAATGTAAGTATTAAATCATTATTAGATAAGTTAATAAAAATATTTAATAATACTGAAATACAACTATCTGGAGAAATTTATAATAAAACAGATGTATCGAATATGTTGCAACTGTTTCATAATAATTGGGATAAAGGTATGGATAAATTATTAGATTTTGATCCATTCAAAAGGGCGACTGTTATAGGAGATTTACTAATATTTAAAATAGAAGATCAGGTAGAAAATAAATTAAATTTAACTACAAATTTAATTTATGTAATAAATGAACTCGAAATAAAAAAACATCTGATGTGGGCAAAATATAACAACAGTTTTCCTTTTAATTTGCGACAAGAAGTAACAGATTTGTTAAAATTATTAGATAAATTTGAACAGAAATATAACGAAAAAACAATGAATCTAAGTGATAGAGCAAACAAAGCAAACATGTATATTGCAATACCTATATTAGCACCATTTATATACAATAATTGTAAAGGATATCAAGAAGATGATAAAATAACTTTTAGAGATATATTGAAAAGATACGTGGGCACAGAATATAGAGTGGCTAATGCATTGCCTATAACTACAGAATATAAAGATATTCCATTTTTATATTTCAGGAGTGAATCACTGCCAACTTTACAAAAATATAACTCTAACTATATTTTTTGCTCCTCAGAAATTAATTTAATAAACTTATTATTAGTTGGATAAAAAAATAGCCCCCTTAGGAGGGGCTAAGTATTAATCAAGCGTACTTGCAATAAATATAGTAGGACTAGTAACTAAGTCTACTACTTCGTTTGTAGTTGTCATAACAACTGGACGTGTTGTAAAATTTTTATTTTGTCTAACTACGATACCCTCACGTTTATCTAATAGTTGTACCATTAATCCGTTTGGATAACAATAGAAAGCATCTGTAACTGATTTGAATATATCCATATCAAATTTACCAACAGCATCTGCACTTAGAGTTTCAACTGCTTCATACACACGGTTATATTTACTTAAAAGATTAACATAATCGTTAGCAATGTGTAGAACTTGAGAGTTTAAGAAAAGGCTATCACCTTTAACTTTAAGTGGACCTGTACCATCATAACGCTCATTTAGATGCATAATAGGAATATAGATTGTTGCAGGATAGTTTGTAGTGCTTTTTATAACTTCTACTCCAGCTTGTAAAGGATCATTTTTATCTATAAGTTTACCTACATCATGTAATAGAGCTGTAATGATAACTTTCTCTATAAGATCGATTTTTTCACGACGATTTTTAAGTCCATAAATACATGAAACTGCGACATGTAAAGAGTGCATAGCAAGTTTACTAATAAAATCATTAGTGGCATGGTCTTGAGGTAATATTGAGTTTTCGCTAACATTTATGTGCATTAAAATATTTCTTGCAATTTTAGTGAATGCAGCTTCGTTAACACGACGATTTTTTTCAATATCTTTATATAGAGCTTGAAGTTCTTGCAAAACAGTTAATCTTAAAGTGTCAGGTAGTGCAAGTTCTATTACTACGTTATCTGCAAAATTTTCTTCAACATAAATGTATGCGATGCCGATCCCATGTAATTTTTCAATAAGTGCTTCAGTTAATACATTTCCTTCACGTACAAATATAAACCCTTTGTTGGTGTATATTGGAAGGGCAATTGTTTTTCCTATGTGGTTGTTGGATACAAAAATTTGCCTCATGCTTAGTTGGCCTCCTATAATATAAATGATAGTATAATAGCGATATACGTTAATTATACTACATATATCGTCCAATTAACACTAAATATTAACATTGTGTTAAAGGATTATTGAATGTTCTAAAAGTGTACAAGCTTTAATAAATATATAAAAAGGAGGTGGAAACTAATGGAGGCTATATCAGCATTTTTAGTAGGTTTTCTCGCAGAAGGAATTGGCGTAATGATAGGTATAATATTATTATATTTATTCAACATAAAAAGTAAAAAACTAATAGGAGTATTATTTGGAGCGACGGCAGGTATAATGATTTCACTTATTTGTTTTCATATTTTGCCAGAAGCATTTGAGATGGGTCATAACATAATGATATTTTTAGGTATGGCGATAGGATTAGTTTTAGGGCTAGTGTTAGAGCAGGTCACGCATAGTGCACAAGATAAATTTCATATTTCAAATGGACATATGATACAAACTAGTATAGTTTTATTAGTGGGAATAGCAATTCATAATATTCCAGAAGGATTTGCATTAGGTTCTATTATGAATGCTTCACAAGAGACAATACTAAATTTTGCAACGATTATATGTCTGCATAGCATTCCAGAAGCAATAGCTGTAGTTATTCCGTTAAAAGAAGCGAAAATTAATAAAGGTATTTTGTGTATGATACCTGTTTGTCTTGGTCTAGTTATGGGTATCGGAGCGGCTTTGGGGTATTTACTTAGCCAGATTAATACATCGTTTGTTGCAATGTCGCTTGGTATGGCATCAGGAATTATTTTATACATAGTTTGCGAAGAACTTTTACCTGAATCAAAAAAAATATGGAACGGACGTCTAACAAGTATCGCAACTGTACTTGGAGTTTTGGTAGGTATTCTGATGATGCAATAGCCAAAAATATCCTATTATAAAAAATAATAGTCGTGACATAATAAGCATGTACCCAGAGTACAACTAAAAAAATTATAGAGGTGACTTATTATGGCTAAAAAAGCAAAAGCAAGCAAAGCAAACAACTATGATCAATATTCTGATGCAATTGATTGTTGCAACGTAAGTGACACTACAAAAGCTTCAGATTGTGGCGACGGTGGATGCTGTGGAGGTTCTAAAAACCAAGCAGATGATTGCTCAAATTGCTAATAACTTGATACGATTAAATTAATAGGGGGTATTTTATGCCAAAATTACAGTGTGGTGTATCAAACTGTGCCCATAACAGTGACTCGTTATGTTCACTAAATCATATTGAAGTTGACGGAGCACTTGCGAATTGTGACGAAGGTACTTGTTGTTCTAATTTCGTAGAAGCAATTGGTGCAACAAACTTTGCAGGGGAAGCAAGCCCTCTAACAGATGTTGGGTGTAAAGCATCAAATTGTGCACTTAACTGTTCAGGAAAATGTGGTGCTGCATCGATAAGCATAGAAGGCTTTGGTGCAAGTAACGTAACTGGAACAGAGTGTTCAAGCTTTACATGTAAATAGAAAACACGAAAGAGTGTATTACAAAAAAATTTGTAGTACACTCTTTTTTACATACACTGGGTTGTGATATAATGGACAAATTGGAGGGATGCAAATGTTTAAACTTAATGCCGAATTTATGCCAATGGGCGACCAGCCAGAGGCGATAAAAAAACTTTCAAATAGCATTATTGATGGAAATACGCACCAGACATTGTTAGGGGTAACGGGTTCAGGAAAAACTTTTACGATGGCAAACATTATATGTGAGGTGAAAAAACCGACATTAATAATTGCTCATAATAAAACGTTGGCAGCTCAGCTTTATAGTGAATTTAAAGAATTTTTTCCAGAAAATGCTGTAGAATATTTTGTATCATATTATGATTATTATCAACCAGAAGCATACGTTGTTCAAAGTGATACATTTATTGAAAAAGACTCAAGCGTAAATGATGAAATTGATAAGCTTCGACACTCGGCAACTTCAGCCCTTGTTGAGCGTAAAGATGTAATTGTTGTGGCGAGTGTATCCTGCATTTATGGTATGGGTGACCCAATAGACTATGAAGAACAAGTGGTATCACTGCGTACAGGAATGGAAATTGATAGAGATGACGTTCTTAGAAAGCTTATCCAAATTCAATATGATAGAAATGACCAAGATTTTGACAGAGGGACATTTAGGGTGCGAGGTGATGTTGTCGAAATTATCCCAACGGGCAGATCAGAGCAAGCAATAAGGGTAGAATTTTTTGGAGATGAAATAGATAGAATTGCAGAAATTGATGCACTAACAGGTACCGTTATTGGGTATCTCGAACATGTTGCGATATTTCCAGCATCTCATTATGCGGTTGCACCCGAAAAATTGCTACAGGCTATAATCTCGATTGAAAAAGAACTTGATGAACAAGTTAAACACTTTACAATGCAAGATAAACTTTTGGAAATCCAAAGACTTACGCAACGAACTAATTTTGACGTAGAAATGTTAAGAGAAATGGGATATTGTTCAGGGGTAGAAAATTACTCCAGACACCTTGCTGGTAGAGAGGCAGGTAGCACACCTTTCACTTTGCTTGACTATTTTCCAGATGATTATTTAATTATAATTGATGAGTCACATATGACTGTTCCACAAATTAGGGGAATGTATAATGGCGACCAAGCAAGAAAAAATATTTTAGTTGAACATGGATTTAGGTTGCCATCAGCTATGGATAATCGTCCGATAACTTTTCAGGAATTCGAGACCAAAATAAACCAAATATTATATGTTTCGGCAACCCCAGCCCAATTTGAGCTAGAGCATTCACTTTGTGTTGCACAACAATTGATACGTCCAACTGGCTTGTTGGATCCAATTGTAGAAATTCGTCCGATAACTGGGCAAATTGATGATTTATTAGGAGAAATTAAGTCAACAATATTAACAGGAGATAAAATATTAGTTACAACTCTTACAAAAAGAATGTCTGAAGATTTAACAGACTATTTACGAGAAGTTGGAGTGAAAGTTAAATATTTACATTCAGATATTGATACTTTGGAGCGAATAGAAATTGTTAGAGATTTACGACTGGGCGTTTTTGACGTTTTGGTTGGAATAAATTTGCTTAGAGAGGGGTTAGACATACCAGAAGTGTCCCTTGTTGCGATATTAGATGCAGATAAAGAAGGATTTTTGCGTTCTGAAACTTCGTTAATCCAAACGATAGGACGAGCTGCACGAAATGAAAACGGTAGAGTAATTATGTATGCAGACAATATGACACGTAGCATGAATAGTGCAATTACAGAAACTACACGTAGACGTAATATTCAAGAGCAATATAACGCTGAAAATGGTATCGTTCCAACTACTGTAAAAAAGGCAGTACGTGACCTGATTGTGGCGACAAAAAAAGTGAATATTGATTTGTTAAAAGATAAAGATATAGAGTCGATGAGCAAGCAAGAAATTGAGAAAGCTATTGAAAAAGCGGAAAAGGAAATGAAAAAAGCTGCGAGAGAATTGCAATTTGAAAATGCTGCTGGACTTAGAGATACATTGATAGAACTAAAAAAACAACTACTAACTATTGACTAGAAAGGACAAAATATGAGCAATAAACTAATTATAGAAGGTGCTAGAGAACATAATTTGAAAAATATTGATTTGGAGCTTGACCGTGACCAACTTATTGTGTTTACGGGGCTAAGTGGATCAGGAAAATCATCGCTAGCTTTTGATACAATTTATGCAGAGGGGCAACGTCGATACGTCGAGTCGTTGTCTGCATATGCAAGACAATTTTTGGGGCAAATGGAAAAACCAGATGTTGATAATATTTCGGGGTTATCGCCTGCAATTTCTATTGACCAAAAAACAACAAGTAAAAATCCACGTTCAACAGTAGGAACAGTGACGGAAATTTACGATTATTTGCGTTTAATGTTTGCAAGAGTTGGAATTCCGCATTGTCCTAAATGTAAAAAAGAAATAAGCAAGCAAACGATTGACCAAATGGTTGACCAGTTGATGACTTTGGAGGAACGTACAAAAATTCAGTTGCTTGCTCCTGTCGTTAGAGGTCGAAAAGGATTGCATGAAAAAGTATTAAAATCAGCAGTTGAACAAGGTTATATAAGAGTGAAAATTAATGGACAAATGTATGATTTAACAGAAGAAGAAATTACGTTAGATAAAAAGAAAAAACACACTATAGAAATAGTAGTTGACCGTATAGTTATTAAAGAGGGGATTCAGAAGCGATTGACGGATTCAATTGAAACAATTATGAAGTTAACGGGTGGAATTTTAGTAGTGGACGTGAATGGTGAGAAGTTAATAAATTTCAGCCAAAGTTTTTCGTGTCCTGATTGTAACATTAGTATTGAAGAAATTGAGCCGAGGTTATTTTCGTTTAACAATCCGTTTGGAGCATGCCCGACTTGCACGGGACTTGGACAAAAGCTTGAAGTTGATAAAGACCTTGTTGTTCCAAACAAAAAACTTACTATTAAAGATGGGGCAATTGCAGTAGTCGGCTGGGGTTCAATTGCTAATACAGATAGTTATGCTTATGCACTGTTTGAACAGCTTATGAAAAAATATAATTTTGATATGGAAACACCGTTTGAGGAGTTGTCAGAAAAAGTTCAACATATAATTTTATATGGAACTGATGGGGAAAAAGTTCAATTTACGTTTTCGGGTGAATATGGCACACGTAATTATGACTATGCATTTGAAGGTGTTATTGAAAATTTAAAACGTCGTTACAATGAAACTAGCTCGGAAAGTATGCGAGATGAATATGAGTCTTATATGACTAGCATACCATGCAAAACATGTGGGGGGGCACGTTTAAAACCAGAGGCATTAGCTGTTACGATTCAAGACAAAAATATTAACGATGTTACGTCTTTATCAATTGGTGATTTAAAAGATTTTTTTGAAACTGTTCAACTAACTGATAGGCAATTAGCGATAGGAGCACAAGTTTTAAAAGAAATAAATGCAAGGTTAGGATTTTTAGTTGATGTTGGATTAGACTATTTATCGTTGTCACGCTCATCAGGAACTTTGTCGGGTGGTGAGGCACAACGAATACGGCTTGCAACTCAAATTGGTTCAGGGCTTGTAGGGGTGTTGTATATTTTAGATGAGCCAAGCATTGGGTTACATCAACGAGATAATGAGCGTCTTATTGCAACGTTGACAAGGCTTAGAGACTTAGGGAACACTCTTATAGTTGTTGAGCATGACGAGGATACTATGCAATGTGCAGACTGGATTGTTGATATAGGTCCGGGGGCTGGTGAAAATGGTGGGGAAGTCATTGCATCGGGACCACTAGACGTTATTCTTGAAAATGAAAACTCAGAAACAGGAGCATATTTAAGCGGTCGCAAAAAAATTGAAGTACCTACAGAACGTCGTCAAGGCAATGGAAACAAAATTAGCATTAAAGGTGCAAAAGAAAATAATTTAAAAAATGTAAACGTTGATATACCTTTAGGTACATTAACTTGTATTACAGGAGTGTCTGGTTCAGGTAAAAGTACGTTAATAAATGAAATACTTTTGAAACGATTGGCACGAGATTTGAATAGGGCAAAAGTTAAACCTGGGGCACACAAAGATTTGTTAGGGCTAGAAAATTTAGATAAAGTTATTCATATAGATCAATCCCCGATAGGACGAACCCCTAGGTCTAATCCAGCAACTTATGTAGGGGTATTTGACTTAATAAGGGACGTATTTGCAGGCACGCAAGAAGCCAAGATGAAAGGTTATCAAAAAGGTAGGTTTAGTTTTAACGTTAATGGTGGGCGTTGTGAGGCGTGCAAAGGCGATGGTGTTATAAAAATTGAGATGCATTTTTTGCCTGACGTATACGTTCCTTGTGAAGTTTGCCATGCAAAACGATATAACAGAGAAACTTTGGAAGTGCATTATAAGGAAAAAAATATTTCCGACATACTGAATATGACGGTGATTGAAGCATACAAATTTTTTGAAAATATCCCTAGCATTAAACGTAAACTTGAAACATTAAATGACGTTGGATTGTCGTATATTAGATTAGGGCAACCATCTACAACGCTTTCGGGTGGGGAGGCACAAAGGGTAAAACTGGCTACAGAGCTTAGCAAACGTAGCACAGGAAAAACGATGTATATCCTTGATGAGCCAACAACAGGCTTACATTTTGCCGATGTGGATAAGCTTGGGGGAATATTAAATCGTCTTGTTGAAACTGGCAACACGGTGGTGGTAATTGAGCATAATTTAGATGTGATAAAAACAGCAGATTATATAATTGATTTAGGTCCTGAAGGTGGAGTTCGAGGCGGTCAAGTTATTGCGAAAGGTACACCCGAACAAGTTGCACAAATTGAGGCATCATATACAGGAAAATTTTTGAAAAAGTTACTATAAAATAGAAAGAGCTATTGCTTATTAGCAAGGCTCTATTTTTTTATAAAAAATAAGTTTAATGTGAATAAAACACCAAATTCTAGGCAATAATCAAATATCGCTTGAAAAAGGAGTGGATAAATGAAAGGTTTCGAGAAATTTTTGTATCAATATCTTATTAGTAACAATTTATTGACTATCGATAAGCCGACAAATGAACGAGCATTGAATTTAGAAGATTTTATAGTAGAGCATAACATATTAGATGAAACAACTTTGTTACAACTAAAACAACAATATTATTGTCTAGAATTATCAACTAATCATATTGACTATAATTCACTTACCAAGTTATTACTTAATGATATCAAAACATTTTGCACTGATAATTATATATTACCAGTAGCAATTAATAATAATGTGTTGCACATTGTTATTGACAATCCATTTCAACTAGATATTATAGAAAAACTACGACTACAAACAAAACATAACATTAAATGCTGTATAGGGCTTAGGTCTTATATTACGGCACATCTAAGTGAAGTTTTTCACTGCAATTCTACAAACACTCAACTTTCTACAAATAGAACAAAATCTAATTTAACATTAAATGACGAAGGCATGATTAAAAAAATCGTAAACAACATAATTCTTAATGCAATTCAGATGAATGCATCAGATATTCATTTAGAAGTACAAGACGGTAAACTAAAAGTTAGGTATCGTATTGATGGAAATCTTACTACTATAAAAGAAATTCCTGAAAATTTGGCAGTTGCTATTATAAACTGTATTAAAGTTTTTTCAAAGATGGACATTACTGAAAGACGGTTACCTCAAGATGGGCATTTAGTATTTGAGGCTGGTGATTATATATTTGATATAAGAATTAACACTATTCCAGCAATATATGGCGAGAAAGTTGTAATGAGAATTCGTGCCAATACGGACATAACAAAAAGTTTAGAACAATTGGGGTTAAATAGTTGCGATTTGATTAACTATTTATTGCAACTTAAAGAAGGAATGATAATAGTTACAGGACCAACGGGTAGCGGAAAATCAACAACATTAGCAAGTATATTAAATATGCTTAATAAAGATGAAATAAATATTGTAACAATTGAAGACCCCGTGGAAACGGTGATAAGTGGAATAACTCAAGTTGGAATAAATGAAAAGCAGGGGCTGACGTTTGAAACGACGTTAAGAGCAGTGTTGCGACAAGATATAGATATTTTGATGGTTGGTGAAATGCGAGATAAAGTGACTGCAGATATTGCAACACGTGCATCTTTAACGGGACACACTGTTTGGACGACGTTACACACAGAAAATAGTGTTGGGGCAATTTGGCGTCTTTTGGACATGGGCATAGATAAAATTATGATAAAAGAAACTATCAAAGGGGTAATAGCCCAACGATTAGTTAGAAAACTATGCGATAAGTGCAAAGTTAAAGCAGACCAACACAAACATTTTATGGCGGTAGGTTGCAAACAGTGTAACTATGAAGGATATAAAGATAGAATTGGTGTTTTTGAAATATTAATACCTAAAATGCATTTGGCACAAATAGATTTTAGCAACCCAAATTTATATCAACAAGCAATAAATAATGGGTTAATTACGTTGCAGTGTCAATTAGACAATTTAATTGAAAATGGAATTACAACTTATGATGAAGCCCAAAGAGTATTAGGAGGGGAAATTGATAGTGGAGTATGTATATAAAGGTTATCAAATTATAACAAATGAACGAGTCAAGGGGGAAATTGTAGCTGAAACAGAAGATATCGCAAAAGATATTTTATTTCAAAGACAATTATTAGTTAAAAATATAAGGAAAAAGACGTTTTTAGATATGGAACTTAAAACTTCTGTAACAGTATCCAAACAAACATTAATATTTATCTTAAAAGAATTAGTAGCAGTTTTACAAACAGGAGTAAATTTATACGATGCATTGGTATTAGTGAAAACAAGCAAACATTCAAAAGAAGTAGATTTATTAATAGAAAAAATTATTGCTTATATAGTGCAAGGACACGATTTGTCATATGCTTTTGAACAAGTTAATTCAATCCCAGAGTTTGTTGTAGGGGCAGTTAGGGCAGGTGAAAAAGGTGGAACGTTGTTAGAAACGTTAAAAATAATTATCAATCAATTAGAAGTGGAGTTGCAATCAACAAAAAAAATTCGCCAAACTATGGCTTATCCGATGATTGTATTAACAGTATTGATTTGTACTACTTTAGTTGCAGTAAACTTTATTTTTCCAGCTTTATTAGAAGTGTTTATTGATCAAGGAGCACAATTACCACTTATTACACAAATATTTATAACTATAGTTATGTTATTACAACAAAACACGTTTAGAATAATAAGTTGTATTTTAGCAATTATTTGTATAATTAATTTTAAAATAACGAGTAAAACTTTTAGCGTATATTTAGAAAAGGTATTTTTAAATTGCGTAATAATAGGAAGTTTTTATAAATTAAAAATTAACAAAGAAATTGCAAACTGGTTAGGGCTACTGTTATATTCTGGGGTAGATTTAGCAACTTCAATTAGTATACTCGAACATAGTACAAGTAGCGAATGTCTAAAAAACACTTTATATAAAAGTAGAATACAATTACAAGACGGTTATTTTTTTAGTGATACATTGAAAACAGAAAAAATAATATCGCCTTATTTGATAGCCGTAATAGAAACTGGGGAAAAAAGTGGACGATTAGATAAGTTATTAATTAGTACAGGGGAATATTTTGAAGAAACTTATCAACATAAAATGCAGTTGTTTTTTATATGGCTGGAGCCAGTTGTTACAATTTTATTATCAATTATTATTGGTTTTGTGGTCATGGCAATAATGTTGCCAACACTAACATTATCTATACAGTTTTAGGAGGTACAAATGGAAAAAGAAGATTTAAAATGGGCAGGATTTACATTGTTAGAACTTATGGTTGTAGTTGTGATTATTGGAATTGTTACATCTTTTGTTACACCTGCATTATTAAACGTTGTAAATTCCGTAGCATTAAAATCAGACGTGCAGACAGCTCAAACAATACAAAATATTGTTGATATGTATACTTTAAATGGTGGGGTGGTTACAAGCCTAGACAATACTACGTACCAAAATTTTATAAAAGCAGGATATTTAGATGAAAAAGATTTAGACGAGAAAGATGTTATTAGTTTACGGCTTGAAGGAAACTCGTTAAGCTACAGTTCAGATAAGGGGGTACAACTAACAGTAGGACAAAATTATGAGGATTTGGTTGAAGGATTAGACAGTGTACAAAAACAGTGGGTTACAAATGCACAATAATAATGGATTTACTTTAATAGAGTGCATGGTAAGTTGTATGTTGGTTGGAATTATAATTATGGGTATGCAAAAATTATCAGTATTTTCTTTTGTAACATACAATGATTTTATATTACAAGAAACATTAAATAATCAAAATGAAATAGTATATTATTTTTTGAAAAATAGATTTGAGTATTCTAAAAATATTAAAATTTATGTATCTGATAAATATCAAAGTTCAACAACAGCACGAGAAATTAGTTATAAAGATGCTGTAACAAATATACCTCTTTATCGTATAACATACGATTTAGGGGGGAGCCAAACAAATAGTTATTTGTATAGTGATTCCTCTAATTATAAGTTAGTTTATCAAACACAAACAGTGCAGGCGGGAATATCAACTATGACTGTAAGTAAAAATGCTAATTCGAGTTTGATAACTATTTCCTATACATTTGTAGGGTCAGATGAAATAAATAATTATATAGTAGATTTAAATTATAAAGGATTGAATGATGATTAAAAAACATATTTTATTAAAGATAAATGACAATAGTTATCAAATTGTAGTATCAAAATTTCTATTAGGTAGGCAAAAAATATTATATAATAAATTCTATGGTACAAATAAAATAGAAAGTTTACAAGAGATGTTACATGAAATAAATGAGATATATCCAGTTAATAAATCAAAAGTAAGTATATATTTAGAACTATCAATGTTAACCTATAAAATAACAAAAGTTCATGCTACTAGCAAGTCGCATTTACACAATTTATTAGTGTATAAATCAAAAGATTATATAGATTTAGATAGTTATATTATTGATTATAAAATTTTATCAAGAGATAAACTTCTGGGAACGTATAATGTTGCTCTAGTGGGAGCACCTCTTGAGATATCAAGAAAGTTGTTACAAACTATAAAAGAATTTGGTTATAATGTTGACTTTATAGTTTCAGAAGGAGAAAAGTTTGCTAATATATGTAACAATAAATTAAATGAAATATTAATTGGTGTATATATACAAAAAGATATTACAAAAATGTTTGCTATACAAAATAAAAGTGTAATTTATAATAGAATATTTGAGGAGGAGTTAACAGATTTAAAAATACTACATTTTATAAAAGCAGTGGAGCACTGTACAGACAAACGCATTGGACAAATAGCTATTTTACAAGATGATAATACAGAGATATATGAAATTAAAAATCAGGCTATACATTGCAAAGTGACAAATATAACTGTAAATAAAGATAAAGATTTTTATCCAAATCACAAAGATAAATTAAATTTGCTACCTAAAGAGGATAAATTACAGGTTAAAAATTATAAACGTAATACAGTATTAAAATATTTGTCTATTATTGAGATTAGTGCATTTAGTATATTTTGTATTGTATTTCCACATCTAAGGCTACTAGACCAAAAACAAACTTTTAAATATTTAGATGAGACGTTAGAAATATCAAATTTTGTGACAGAAACTCAACTTTGGAGTGATATCCAGTTAACTCAATCTAAAATTGATAGTCATCTTGAGCAATTAAATAATGTTGATAATAACAACAATGAAGAAAATATAGATCTGATTATTAACCAACAATTAGTAGATATAACAAATGTTACAATTAATGGTCACAATAAAATAGAAGTAGCAGGAAGGTATTTGTGGGACAATAATTTATTTAATTATATAAATCTAATAGAGGAAGTAGCTAATAACATAGAATTTGAAATTAATCAAGAAAAAAAATCATTTTGGATTATAGCATATATGGAAGGTGGTGAGCTGTATTAAAGTTATAGCAATATTATTAATATTATTTCAAGCAGTTTATTTGTCTGTATACTACCCAACGATAGTTTTAGCAAATCAAACAATAAAAAAAAATATAGGACAAACTGCAGAGGAATTTGAAGTTTTGTTAGATATATCTGAACAACTTGCGTTATATGAAAATAAACTTGAAAATTTGGAGATAGAACTGTATTCTGTTGCAAATTTGTTACCAAAAGATATAGGTATCGCCTCACAAACAAACGATATTATTACAATTTGTAAAAATTATGAGGTTGTTAATATAAATCCTGTTAATACAGTTGAAATGGATAACGCTATTATTGAGCGTGAATATGTATTATATTTAAAAGGAAATATAAGTGATGCACTTAACTTGTTAGAAGATATAAAGCTTATATATCCTATGTCCAATTTGAAATATATTTCTTGGTCAAGTGATAAAAATGAAGTTGGAGCTAACATATTGGTGTATACAAGTGAAAATTGACAATAGGGGTATAACGTATATAGAGTTGATGGCAACATCGGTACTTGTGACGTCTATATTATGCGTATTTTTAATAAATATTACAAAAAACACTCATATATTTGCAAATGTACAAAATACTGATGAGCTTGTCAAGTCAGCAAACGAAATAATAAATATAATTTCTTCAACAAAAAACCTAGATAACATAAAAGATTTATATTTAGAGAATTTTGATTATATTATTGCTGTATATGATGTGACTGGAGAGCCAGATAAAATTACAAACGAACATTTGAGTTGTAGTTATTTTGATACAACAAATAATAAATTTTCTAGCACAGATATAGAAAAAATATTTCAAAATAATACATTTGCAGTAGGTGGGACGTTAAAAATAGTTAATCAATTTATAGTATTAAATGTGTCGCATAAAGACGCAGATGTTGAAAGCGGGGTGAGATATATTGCAATGTATTGATAATAGAGGAAGTGCGTTGAATTCGGTATTAATTTTAGGAATGGTGCTAAGTGTTTTAAGTTTGGGTATTTATAATATTACGGCTAACAATATAAATACTATAAAATTAACCCAACAATTTAGTATGTTTGAGGTGCAAGCAAAAATGTTAGCATCTGTGATTATCGATGATTTTAATGATATTTTAGCTCAACTAGAAGATACTGAAATAAATATAGATGATATTGAAACTACTATACTAAATCTAATTTATGATGCTTATGCCGAAAGACAAAAAGCAAACAATAATTTTCCGTTTAACTTGACTATAGAATGTGATGGTACAAAAAATTGGATATATATAACAAACTTAGATATTAAAAACAAACAATTTGAGATATATTATAAAGGTGAATATACAGAAATATCTAGAACTGTATCGGGGACATATAGTTTTGAATTTGGAATAACTGATATAGAGGGTAAGGGGGACGCCTATACGGATAACGATAAAAATATTATAATAACTTCACTTCCAACTATTGTATTATTAACCCAATATAAGATACAATAAATACCAAGAATAAGTTGAAGAGGTGGCAAAATGATAAAGATGTTTTATCCAAAAGAATATGTATCATCTATATTTAGTATAGGTTATGAAAGGCTTATGCAAACAGGAATAAAAGGAATAATATTTGATATTGATAACACGTTGGTTCCGTTTGATGAGGAGCACCCAACGCCTGAAATTATGCAGTTAATAGCTTTACTTAAAGAACGTGGGTTTAAAATTGTTTTGTTGTCTAACAATACACAGTTAAGAGTCGAGAAATTTAATGAACATCTACAATTAAAGGCAATCCACAAAGCGAAAAAGCCTAGACGTGGAAATATAAATACTGCTGTTTCTAGTATGAATTTATTGCATAACGAGGTGGCGATAGTGGGGGATCAAGTGTTTACGGACGTGCTTGGGGGGAATAGAGCTGATGTTTATACAATTCTTGTTGAGCCAGTGAGCGAAAAAGACGAATGGATTACAAAAGTAAAACGTGGTGCAGAAAGACAAATAATTAAAGGTTATATAAAATATAGGAGAAGGCTTGAGAAAAAACTTGAGAAGAAAGAGGCGAAAAGCTAAAAAGATATGTAAAAAAGCTATGCGTTGTTGTGGAGGAGACAGCATAGCTCTATATATATTTGGTTACCTATAAGTGCTTCCTTACGCTGGCATTATCCAGTTCAAGTAATGAGGGTATTTCTCAGCCCTTTGACATATGTCAAGGAACACCCCTAGCCTATAAGCATTATTTATTAATTGTACTATATTATGAGGTGTGTTGCAACTATAAATTGAGTTGTTTAGAGTCAAAAAAGACTTGACATATATATAAATTATTATATAATTAAGTCAAATAGACTCATTAAAATGGGTCTTATTTTTTTATAATTATATTTTAAGGAGATGAAGGGGTTATGATAGTAATTTTAAAAACAAATACATCGCCAGAACAAGTACAAGCTTTGGTGGATACAATTTCAGCGTTGGGGGTACAACCAAACATAAGCGAAGGTACTGGTAAAACAGTAATCGGACTAGTTGGGGATACAACTAAAGTGGACAAATCTAAATTGCAAGCAAATGAATGGGTTGAACGTGTTATGTTGGTTCAAGAACCTTTCAAACGTGCAAACCGTAGATTTAAAGAAACAAACTCAGTTATTAAAGCAGGAAGTATGGAAATTGGTGGGAAGGCTCTTGCACTAATAGCGGGTCCATGTTCTGTTGAGTCTGAAGAACAAATTGTTGGCATTGCAAAAGCAGTTAAAGCAATGGGTGCAACAGCTTTAAGAGGAGGGGCGTTTAAGCCTAGAACATCTCCATACAGTTTCCAAGGGCTTGAAATGGAAGGTCTTGAACTTCTAAAAATAGCTAAACAAGAAACAGGGCTTCCGATAGTTACAGAAATTATGTCAACTATATGGGCATGCACATCAGGGCTCGCGCCTATATCTACTGTGTCAACATGCGACATAAACGATATGGCAGGAACATAGCTGTTGCCGGGGATTTTAGCTATCAAAATACCGTTGTCATGCAAATCCGCGTCTGTAACGCCCATATCATGGAGCTCGTTTTTGAGGTGCATTACCATCACTTTCTGCCCTTCGCTGGTAGGCAGACCTTCACCGTGCCTGACGCTCTGAGAGCTGATTTTTGTATATCTTAAAAATGCGTCTTTTAAATATTCTTTATTTGTCATAATTAGTCCTTGACTACATATTTTAATTCGTGGTATGCAAAAGGATTCAGCTTGAACTCTTTAACGCGTTTGCTGGTAGCTACGTTGTTGTATAGGTAAAACAAAGGCACGAGAGGCACTTCGTCGTATATGTGTATCTGAGCTTGTTCGTATACATCAGCGCGTACTTTTGGGTCGCTGTTGTTTCTGCCTATTGTCAAATAAGCGTCGAGCTGCGGATTGCTGTACATTACATAGTTTCCGCCCGAACCGCGGCTTGACGAGTGCAGAGTAGAATACAATCCCGCATCAGCGTCGAGAGGATTTGTGGTCCAGCCTAGGAAGAACATAGGAGCTTCGCCTTTGGACAGACCTTCGAGATAGGTCGCCCACTCGTAAACTACGATGTTGACATTGATACCGATTTCGGCGAGGTTTGCCTGAACAATCTGAGCCAGTTTTTCACGGAATCCGCTCATGGCATAAAGAGTAGTGTCAAATCCGTTAGGATAGCCGGCCTCTGCCAACAGCTGTTTTGCCATTTAAAGCTGATTTATTCAAATTTATGTCAACTAAGATTTAATTTAAAACATAGATGAAAATGAATTATTTGGTACACTTGCAGTCAAACCCCATAAACATGATACTATACATTTACCCCCAGCTCAAGAGAGCTTTTAGCCTTTTTTTTTCCCCTCATCAGTTTGGCTGTATATCACAAATTTAAAATCTTTTCTTGTCAGATTGTGATTGTGTAAATGGCACGTTTTCAACCTTCCAAAACACCATTCATATAGGTCAGTTTCATCAAAGCAGTTAACTGCTCTGTGGTGTAGAGGTTAGCATGTTAGGCTGGAGACCCTGAGGACGTCTTGGCGACGTACTGTTTAAAATGTTCTTTTTTAGTTTCGTTTTTACTTTTACATATTGTTTATTATGCCGAAAGGGATGCCCAAATG